>ERZ780095.95-NODE-95-length-38137-cov-8.58492_pt1 | contig 38137 bp, 24 predicted proteins | sample MGYA00511574_ERZ780095 | MGnify/ENA primary metagenome ERZ780095 (study PRJEB29588, sample SAMEA2153837) | human gut metagenome | biome: human gut; feature: human-associated habitat; material: faeces | place: Denmark | collected 2008/2010 ...
ACTTCCACCTGACACCAGTCTATACCGTGTGCTTCATGGACTTCATCGCCGAGACAGGCATCCCTTGCCAGTTCCGAACCGACATCGGTTTCGGATTGCTCGAAGAGAAAGGTTCGATGCTGGATGAGCCAACTGAGCCTCTGAGTTATGGCTCAAAAGGGCAAGACGAGCAACAGGGATGCGACGCAAAGACGCAAGCGAGACAGCTGGGATGTGACGCAAAAGAGCAAGCAAGTCAGCTTGTGCCTCACAAGCGCAGACAGACTTCAAAGACTAAAAGGTCGAAGGCTTGGCAGCTTTCGGGTTTGCGATATGGCTTCGAGAAGATGAGAGTGGTGTTCTTGCAGTTGCCGCTCTTCGAGAAGAAGGAGCCAGAGTGTATGGATATATTTGATTGTTGGATTTACGTATTGAACAATATGGAGCATTTGAAAGAAATACCATTCTTGGACAAGTACCCCGTCTTCCGAAAGTTGGCGGCAATAGGTGATTTGCAGAAGCTCACCCCAGAGGAGCGTGACTATTACGAGGAGGATGTCAAGATCATGCGCGACCTCTATGCTACTGATAAGTGGGAGAAGGAGAAGAGACGTATGGCGAGAGAGGCTGCTCGTAAAGAGGTTGAAGCTGCTCGCAAGGAGGTGGAGGACGCTCACAAAAAACTGGAGACAGCCCACAAGGAGGTGGAGAGTGCCCACAAGGAGGTGGAGAAACTTCGCAGAGAGAAGGAGGAAGCTTGCAGAGCTCAGGAAGAGGCGACGCAGAAGGCAAAGGTCAAAGAGAAACTTGCCATTGCCAAGGAACTTCTCTCTTTGCACTTGCCTATCTTGCAAGTCATGCAAGCCACGGGCTTGACCAAGGATCAAATAGAGCAGTTGGAAAACTAAGCCTTACCAAAGTTTGGTAAGCAAGGCTATGGTTTCGGTAAACAAGACTATAGTCGGCGGCTTGAAGCAAGACTATAATTTCAGCAAGACAATAAAAAAACAAGCAAGAGAAGGTAGGCTTTTCGCCTCTTTCCCCTGCTTGTTTTTGCATCTGTTTTATTTTGCATGTTCATTGACTAGTAGTATTATAATTTGCCTAATCCACCAAACGGCATAGCAGATAAACTTGGTTTTGCCATTCGTGTCATACTTTTGTGCAGCCTTCAACAATCCTTTGTTTCCTGCCTCCAGAAGTTCTTCTTGGGGCACTCCCTTACCAATGTATTGCTTGGCAACAGAAGCCACAAAGCGGCTGCACGCACACTTTAGCTCATCGTCTGCCCCCTTCTCACCTGCTTTGAAGCGAGCCAAAATAGCTTCCACTTCCCCAACTGCTGGCAATGGAACTTTAGCTACCTCAGGATAAACCTCCTCCAAAGACTTACTCTCACGATGTTGAATCATTTTCTGTATCATGCTTAAATATTAAACGTTAAAGGGGAATACCCCTCTATATATTCTATATATAAGGGATGGATTTCAGGCATTTTTGCCATTTTTACCCTAAAATCCACCCTTGCTATGCAAGAACACCGCCGCACCCTATCACTTTACCTTTAGTTGCAGCTGCTCCACCACATCCATCGGAAACAGATATCGTACAGGAACCAAATCACACAGAACCTTTCCTTCAAAGGTTTCAATATCAATCAAAGGCTTCACAATCATATCAGGCTCATAATGTGAAATTGGCTCATAATGCTCATAAAATTCATCAAAGCTATTGTAACCGACATCAAGCAATCCCTCATCATGCACCTTTTTCAATGCTTCCTTGGTAGCTGGTCCCATTACCTTCACATGAACCAAGTACCACGAGAATGGCAAACGCATGATAGCCATAGCCACCTCTTCAGAAGCAAAGGTACATTCTGAGTCAAGATTTGCGTACAAAGTCTTGTCTCTTCTATATACATCGCCTAAAATTAAGGTAAAGTCACACTCTTCCCAAATTTCAAAAGCTAGCACGTTCTTATTTGCTCGAACATACTTCAAGGCTTCTCTTGCCTGCTCAGTATAACAAAATGAACCGATATCCTTATAATCCAGCTTCCAACATTTAAGATTCTCATCCACAGAAGAAATCTTGACATCATCAAGTTCTTGATTCTCTGCAATGCTAATCGCACTTAAAACGATATCCCCTTCCTCATGCACTGGTATATCCCCAAATGGATTGGTACTAAAGACCTCACCATCCGCTAACATCTTCACATTCCATTCAGAGAAAGTTTTTGCAAATTTCTCTGGGTCGTTCGTATGAATTGGAATGATCACATTAGGCTCCAACATCTTAAACAACTTGGACATGCTTTCCACATCTGAATGCCCACTGGTATGGATGTGCACATAATCCTTACCCACAGCCTCTGCCAAGTTTTTGTTATAAGCAGGACTTTCAGGATTGTCCACATAACCCTTCCACATAGAAAGATAAGTCTTTCTTCCCTCGCTTGGCATCTTTTTCAGCAACTTTTCAAACTTGTCACTTGCTCTGGCAATCAACACATAACCATGACGTTCCATAGCCTGGTAGAATGTATCATTAATCACCCCATCCTTCCATAAGACCTTTGGTGCTTGCTGCCCTCCAAGAAAATGGTAGAAGCGAGACTTACCCCATAGCTTGTCAACATTTGCCGCCGCATCCATCATCTTCTTGGCAAATTCATCCAAAATAAACATCCTACCAGCCGTGCAAGCTGCATGATGGAGGGCAAACAAGCGGTCTATGTTCGTGGATGACACATACACCACATTATACTTGTTTTCCTTGAAGCCCTCAGTAAACTCCTTCTTGATAACCTGCTCACTCTTGGTCACAGCATCCTTGCTACGTTCAATATTAGTACCTTCCGATACCACACAATCCACCTTTCCTATGTATTTTTCTATCACTGAAGGCAACGTCTTGCTTCGAAATCCATGTGTTCTGAAATCACCTGTATGAAAAACCTTGCGGTCATCTGCCTCAATCTTAAAAGCGTAGGCATCAAATGCCGAGTGGTCCATTACTATTGGCATAATCTTGAAAGGCCCCACCTCAAAAGAAAGCCCAGGAACAAAATGTCTAAACTTACCAACTCTGTCTGCCACCATTCGTTTTTTTTTACCTTCCTCTCCTGGAATATGAGCCATGTGAAGCTCAAACTCTCGATAAATCTCACAACCAGTCTTTCCCATATAAACAGGTATCTCGCTATTAAGCTCACTTACCTTGCCGATATGATCACCATGATAATGAGTAATCAGTAAAGCAGAATGGGAAACATCCCCCTTGGTGAGTCCCTCTATCTCCAGATTCGTTTGCTCATATCCAGGCAACTGCTCGCCATAATCCACAAACAGATGGAAACCTCGGCACTCATACTCCGTAACGCATCCACCAATCTGATTGGTTCCACGATGTACAGTAACTCTGATACCCATCAATTCTTTCTCATTCATTGTCATATTCATATTGTTTACTTTTTAAAAATGAAACGTCTTCTATATAATAGGTTAAAAAGCTATTATTTTTGGGTAAAAACTAAGAAAAATCAAGCTACCCTATGCGAAAACTCCGCACACTTAGCCAAAAATATTTAATTATGAAGTTAATTTCACCATGTTCCAACTATTTTTGCTACATTTGTACCTAACAATTTTAAACCATAAAAAAGAAGCTTATGACCAGCAAGATTATCAACAGATATATCTGGCTGATAAACCAGATGTTGATGCGCAAAGAAATGACTTTCGAGGAGATTGCGAAGAATTGGGAAACCAGCAACCTCAACGATGGCAAGCCACTTGCCAAGCGTACATTCCACGACCACCGAAAGGCTATCAAGGAACTGTTCGGTGTGGAAATCAAATGCAATACCTCTACCAACAAATATTATCTTTCATCAGAGGATTCTTTGAAAAACAGCTCCATCCAAAAATGGCTGCTCAGTTCGTTCACGGTCTCAAACATGATAGAGGCAGGACATAACATGAAGGATAGAATCTTCTTCGAGGCTATCCCGAAAGGAACCGAATTTATCTCCACTGTCATTGAGTCAATGCAGCAAAATAAAGTGCTCCTCATAGACTATCAACCATTTGACCAGCACAACAAATCCATCCACTTCTGCCCATACGCCATGAAGATATATAACCAAAGATGGTATATGGTGGGACTCATCCAAGAGCAGGAGAATGTCCGAACGATTGCCTTTGACCGCATAAGGGAAATGGATTCCACAGAAGAAAGATTCACTGTTCCAAAGACATTCAGTGCCAAGAAGTTGTTTGCTGACAGAATCGGTATCTTCGTGGATGACCAAGCAGCACCACATAAGGTCATCTTGCGAGCACATGGCCCATCAGTGGATTACCTCCGCTCACTTCCCCTGCACTCTTCCCAGGAAGAAATCAGAACCAAGCACGAAGTCTATAGTGACTTTCAGTATAAAATCTATCTCACTCCAGAATTGGAGACCAAGATTCTGGCTATGGGAGAGAACATCGAGGTCTTGGAACCGAAAGAGCTTCGTGACAAGATAGCAGATAGACTCCAAAGTGCAGTAAATAGATACAAGTAACAATTATAAAACATAAAAACTATGGCAAATATCAATCAAGACATTGTTAATAAGACGAAACAAATCCTTGCTGACAAAAAGCCTGTTTGGGAGAAAGTTTACAAGAGATATGCTGATGGGATTAAAACTAACATCGAGAAGTATGAGCTAAATGCCAAGAAATTCCAAGTAAATGCTCCTCTCACTGTTTATAGTAGCATCGGCAAAGTTATTGATGATGCCAGCACAACCATTTACGATCTCAGATATGCAGGACAAAGTGTAGGTGAAATTCATGTCAATATCAAAGGAAAAGTTTTACTGTACGTTACAGATAAACAAGCCAGCTATGCCAAAGATAACTTTGGATTTACCAATAGCAGACCATTAAATGGAGTAGATTGGCATAAGAGTAAAGCCGCAGTTGAATTCAGAAAAGCATACAAAGCTGATTCTACTGATAAGGTAAGCATTAAAAGCGAGGAACACCGCATCGAGAATTTCCTGCTAAAAGAGTTTGCTAAAAAGACAAGAGCAGAGAATAAAAAGCTATGCAACATTCAACCTGTCCGTTTGGGAGGTAAATTCTTCCAACTAACCACACCTATAAATGCAAGCAAGCACGTACCAAAGCCTGCGTTTATCAGCGAGGAATCAGAAAAACCTGGAGCAAATGGCGGTGGTATTGATATTTTGGCAAGAGTGAAACACTCTCAAAATGAGTCCAGAATAGCCATTATCGAGCTAAAGGATGAAAACAAGCCAAGTGAACCTCAAAAAGATGTCATGACCCAAGCCCTCGCTTACGCAACCTTTGTAGCATTCCTGCTCCGTTCAGAATGCGGAAAAGACTGGTATAATATTTTTAGAGAAAACTTTGAAATAGAGAAAGACGTTCCTGAAAAACTTGACCTTTACGTGGCTACCTTAATGCCAGAAGGTACATCAGAAGAAGGCGATTTGGCTGACATTGAGATTGAAGAGCTCAATGTCACTCTCCACCTATACACTCTCTACTACAAAAGAGACAAGGATGGCAACCCGGATTTATTCAGTGGAACATTGACGGAAGCAATCATGAAATAACCTCAACATCAAAACAAAGCAGAAAGTGTAAGATGGAAACTCCTCAATACATCCCCGACCTTACGCTCTCTGCTTTTTCTATAATTCACACTGAACCACAAATACCTGCAAACCCTTTTTCTTGGCAAGATTAATCATGCTCTTGGTACCCTTGCTCTTTCTATCCCAAAAGGCAATCAAGGCATTGGCTATATTAGCCATCTGCTCATTACGCTTAGGACCAGCAGCCTTGCCATACTTATCCCAGTCAGCAGGATAGGTCTCTATCTTGAAACCCTTTTCCTGGGCATAACGCTCACCAAGGGTGTCAGCTCCAGAAGCATGACCACTGATAATGACAATCTCTTCACCAGTTTTATCTTGAAGAAATTCTTTAAAAAATCACCTTTCCATTGCCGTTTCCCCACTCTCACCATACCTCTCGCTCTTGTAGCGGTAGTGGTAGTCGATGCCGATGAGGGAACCGGCGAAGGTGAGCATCTCGCCAAAGGCGGCAAGTACGCTGGCGTCGATGATGCCAGTGGGCGGTACGCTGAAGGAGACGAAGACGAGAAGCACGCCCATGCTCACGACCGCAAATGCCAGGAGCATCTGGTGGCGGGTCTTCGTCTCAGCGGTGTTTCTTTTGGGGAGTCTCGTCATTTTTATGCGTGCTTTCTTGGAAATGAAGGGGAATAGCCCCCATGAGCGTGGGCAAGGGAGCCATCAAGAAACCGATCGACATCATCCTCGCCGACATCAAGGAGACCGACAAGCCCAACCGACTGCGTGAGGCGGAGTGGAAGCGCAAGAATCCACCCAACAAGACCAAGGCGAAGGACCCTCGGCCTGCCGACATCTGCATACAGATACTCATCGACAACCTCACCGATGCCGTATTCAACCAGCGTGTGGTGGATGCTCACGAGAACGGTCAGCGATTCGTCTATACCCGAGTGGATGAGGTGGAGCAACTGAAGAAGGTGACCTCCAGAGAAACCATCGATGAGGTGAGCATCCTCATCCGCAAGGCTTTCGACAATGCTGATCACGGACAGGAGCGTGTGGGCGTGGATGCCATCACGGGTATCGCTCCATTGCGATGGAACTTCAATGCCTCGACCACCATCCCCAATGCCCATCGATTCTTCCAGAAAGCAGTGAACGATGGAACGCTCTCCCGTCTCTATCTCTCCACCATCATCAAGCCCCTCGAACCCACGCTTCCTGTCTTTGGCATTTATGATGACAAGTTCACCGAAGAACTTCGTCCTTATCTTCTTCGTCTGGGTGCGACAAACGGTCTTGTCGAGTGTCCGCAGGCGTTGAAGCTAGCCAAGGAGTTGACTGCCGAGAACGACCGTCGTGCCACGCTCTATGAGAGTGAGGCTTACCGCATCCTCTCTTATCGTGCCAACGTGATAGCCTACCTCAAGGCGATGGTGCTCTATGTGGCAGGGGGCTGCAAGTGGTCGAAGGATATCGCCGACTACGTGAGATGGAGCGAGCAGATGGACCTATGGTGCAAGATGCGCTTCTTCGGCAAGCAACTGGAGGAGGAAATCCTAGCCGAGGAGGAGCAGGTGAGTGCTGCACCGCAGAATCTCCTAGCCCTCTTGCCTAGCGAGTTCACCTACGATCAGTTTGTGAGCATACGGGCGATGCAAGGTAGGAGGGGAGATGGCAAGTCCACCTTGCGAGTATGGAAACACAGAGGCTACATCGAGTATGATGAGGTCTCGAATACCTGGCATAAGGCCACCCTGTAATGGGTGGCTTTTTTTTCTTTTTAAGCACTTTTCATTCTTTTCTTTGCGCTTATCTCCCATTGTGTATCTATTTATTTGCCAATTTTTTCTTTCGTTTCATTTATTCTTTGTATTTTTGCAGCAAAGTTTTGAAATCGTAAAGATGAACAAAGAAATCGGGAAATGGTTCTTGGATGTTGCGAAGTATATAGTAACAGCATTTATCTTGACGAATATGTTCGTCAAGGTTGATACCGTTATGTCGGTAGTAGGTGCTATATTGATTATGGTATTACTATTTGGCATAGGCGTCTTTTTCTTGAAAAGAGATAAAAACTGATTATTAAATTAAAAGGAGATATATTATGAATTGGAGTCTTTATAGTATGTATATTGCTCTTGCTCTATTAGGGCTTGGCATGGTTGTCTATGCTAAGTTTGAAGATAGAAAAGAGAAACAATAAGATAATGAATAAGTTAAAAGTATATGCCCATCCCATGGGCAAATGATCTCATCATCAATCATGATTAGAAAGTTATTCACCTTCGTTGTCTTATGGATGATAGCCTTGGGCAGTATGGCTCAAGGTGGGATGCCTGGTAGGTATAACGTAAGCTATCTCAACATGGCTTCGGGCATGCCCAACAACTTCGCCGACGACATCTTCCAAGACTCCTTCGGGTTCGTGTGGATCAGTACGCACGGCGGAGGATTGGTGCGCTACGATGGTTATAACTTTGTCAACTTCGGGTTGGGCACCCAGCGCATCGGATTGAGAAGCAACAGCTGCCGAAGCGTGTATGAAGACCACTTCAAGCGACTCTGGATAGCGTTTGAGGAAGGACCGCAGGTGCTCGACCTCACCACCTTGCAGCCCGTGGAGCCTCCTTGCGAGAATGAGCAAGTGCGCAATCTCTTGGGGCAGACTTTCAAGGAGCGGTGCGTGAGAATGTATTGCGACAGCAAGGGCAATCTATGGATGGTAATCCACAATCGCCTCACCCGTATCGGCTTCAATGAGAAGGGAGAGGTGAATAGCGTGCTCAGCACTTCTTATCCTTCCAATGCTCCCGACCTCGGACTTTGTGATGTCTATCACCGAGGCACGGTGGTGATGTGCAACAATGGCAAGGTGAGCGAGTTTGATGCCAAGGGCAATCGCCTGGTGGCTAGGGACATCACCTCGGAGTTCGCTCCGCTGGAGAATCGCTATGCCAATGCCGTCATCTCCTACCATGGCAAGATATGGCTCGCTACCAACCGTGGCTTGTACAATAGCGACAAGCGGCAGTACCACTGTTCGCCTGCCGACCGCTCCTTGCAGCACGAGGTGGTTACCAGTTTGGCGGTGTCGCCAGAAGACAATCTCCTCATCGGCACTCTTTGTGGTGTCGATATTCTAGATGACAAGACGGGCGACATCGAGCACTGGAACTGCAATAGTGCGGTCAGTCCACTGAGCAGCAACTTCGTGAATAGCCTCTATTCCAAGGACGGACAGATATGGGTGGGCACGGAGACGGGAGGCATCACCAAGTTGGTGCCACGCCTCTTGCAGTTGGAGTTCTACCAGAACGACCCACGCAATCCTGGCAGTATCGCCCGCAATGCGGTCAATGCCATGTTTCCTGCTCCCGATGGCACCCTCTGGGTCGGTGTCGTGGAGGGAGGACTGAACGCCTTATCTCCTCATTCCAAGAATTTCGTTCATTATACAACCGCCAACTCTGGCTTGCCGCACAACAGTGTATCTACCCTTGCCGCCGATGGGCATGGCAACTTGTGGATAGGCACATGGGGGGGCGGAGTGGCTGTGATGCCGCTCGGCGAACCGGGCAAGATGCAACGCCTGCTGGTGGGCGATAGGTATCAGGAATTGCTCTCCTTCGTGGGAGCTTTTGCCTACGATGCCATCAATGACGGAATGTGGATAGGCACCAACGATGGCTTGTTCTTCTATGACATCAAAAAGCGGCAGCTGGAAGAACCTTTCCCTCATTGCCTCGACATCCGTGGCTGCATCGGCAGTCTGGTGACGAGGGATGGCAAACTGCTGATGGGTTGCATCCAGGGCATGGTGGAGGTCGATTTGCGATCCCGACGAGGAACCCGGCGCAACTTTGCCGTCACCTATCATTCCTATAAACTCGATAATCCGAAGAGTGGTGTCTTCGACAAGATATTGTCTTTCTGCCAGACCAAGGATGGCAAGATATGGATGGGCAGCAATGGTTATGGTATGTATTGCCGCTGGCGTGACAAGGACGGCAAGCAGCATATCAAGAACTATACCACTGCAGATGGACTTGCCAACAATGCGGTGATGGGCATTGTGGAGGACAACAATGGGATGCTGTGGATAGCCACCAAGAATGGTCTCTCTACCTTCAATCCGAAGAGTGGAGTGTTCAGTAGTTTCTTCCAGGAGGATGGTTTGCTCTGTTCGCAGTTCTATTTCAATGGAACCGTCCGCAGTGCATCGGGCGAGATCTTCCTGGGCACGGAGCGAGGCATGATGAGGTTGCTCGGTGTCAATCGCAAGGTGAAGGAGACGGAGCGCCTGTGCTTCACAGAGCTGTCGGTGGATAATCAACCGGTCTTCGCTGGCAGCGACTATCTCGACGAGGATATTTCCATCGCCAAGAAAATCTCCCTGCATGAGGGCGACAAGTCGTTTACCATCCATTTCTCTGCGCTCAACTATGGCAGTGAGACGCAAGGAGTATATCTCTATCGCATGAGAGGCTATGAGGATGAGTGGGTGAACCTTCGCCCCGGTCAGCATAGCGTCAGATACACCACTTTGCCGGCAGGCGACTATGAGTTTGAGGTGAAGTACGTGCCTTCCATCACCTCCAGCAAGGAGCAGACGATTTCCATCGCCGTCACTGTCACTCCTTATTTCTGGAAGAGTTGGTGGTTCCTCTGCATCGTCATCCTCTGTATGGCGGCATTGGCGAGATACTTCTACCTGAAGAGATTGGAGAAAATGCGTGAGCGAGAGGTGGAAGCCTTGTATCGACCGATAGAGTTGGCATTGAGGGAGAGTGATGAGCCAGGCAAGTTGCAAACTCGCATCCAGTCTATCCTGGAGACGCAGAAACGCTACCAGGAAAGTCAGGACAAGACCATCGAGGCAGACAAGATAGAGGTGGAGAAAACGACCAAGCCATTCATGGAGGCTGTCATGGAAGTGATGGAGGCCAATTATGCCAACTCAGAGTTTGGTGTACAGGAGCTGGCTATGGCGATGCACATGAACCGAAGTCTCCTCAGCAAGAAACTGAATGTGGAGACGGGCAATCCTACCTCGCAGTTTATCCGCAACTACCGTCTTGACATTGCCAAGAGGATGATCGTGGAGAATGTCGCCAACCGCAACATCACGGAGATAGCCTATAGGGTGGGCTTCAACGACCCTAAGTATTTCACCCGTTGCTTCACCAAGCAATATGGGGTTTCCCCTTCCTCTTATCGGGAGACGACTTGATGTAGGTCAAGCCGACCGCTCTCTTGTGTGTGGGGGGAGCACAGTAGGTGGATAAAGTGCGCCAAGCAGCATAAATACTAGGCTTGACGCATTTTGTCCACCTATTATTTGTATTTGTCCACCTCCTATTTTGTTATTAATTGTACTTTTGCCACCGAATCATTCTCTAATTTGAATCGGAAGAAGAATCAAACCAAGAGTTAAAAGAAGAATTAAACAAAGAATCAAATAACCTAAAGTATAAAAACAACCTAAAAGCATTAATTATGAAGATTAGAAAATCTTTATTCTCATTAGTTGGTGCCATGTTGGTCACATTCGGTTTCACCGCTTGTACCGATTGGGGAGACCAGGATCCTGCCGCAGGCAATCAGGTCTATCCAGAGCGTCAGGTCGTGAACACCTACGATTTTGAGTATTCAGACGACAAGCCTGAGTTCTCCGACATGGTGATTCACAACGAGGTGTGCGAGGTAGTCAACGATGACTATCTTGGTAGTAACGTATTGCATCTGAATGGTACGGGCGCAGCAAAGATTGCCAATCCATTCAACAACGTGAAGTTGCAGAACGGCGCAGCCATCACTTTCGCAGTGAAGGTGGATTGCGCTGAGGGCGAGGAGATGGACTTGAAGCGTCCTATCTTCTCTTTTGGCTCTGATGATGCACAGGACGCACGCTTCTATTTCACCCCTAACGGACAGTTGGTCTATACCAAGCCAGGACAGTTGCAGAGCCTTGACTTGGATGAGAACGATCCTGACACTTACAAGACAGGCATCCTCACTCCTAACGAGTGGCACTTCGTGGCACTCCAGTTGGGACAGAAGGGTTATCAGCTCTACGTGGATGGCAAGAAGAGTCTGTCGGGCTATCAGCCAGAAGGTGCAGCTGCCACCACATTCTCCTATCAGACCTTGCTCGACAGCATCCAGGCTCTACCTTATTTATATATAGGTACAACTGGCGACCAGTTGGGTACTGCTGAGTACGGTAGTCTCTCGGTGGATAACGTGACACTGATTCGCAATCAGATGAACGAGCGTGACTGGAACAAGACCGTTGGTGGCAATGGTGGTGGCAGTGAAGAGAAGAAGGTATATGTACCTGTCGGTGCAGAAGATTGTTCTACCGCATGGTGGAGTGCTTTCTCTGATTACTTCACTATCCCAGCTAACCAAACTTTCCACACTAAGTTTATCAACCATACAAAGGGCGATGAGAATTACCATAACTGGCTCTTGATCGTTTGCAATGACAGAGAACGTGGTGGTGATGGTTATTCTGAGTACTTCGTCTTGCGTAGTGACCTTTGGGGATGGGGTAATGCCGACTACAATGCGGCTAATCTCACCAATGAAGGTTATGGCGACTGGGATGATTTCAAGAGAAATATGGAAGGTGCTGAGGTCGATATGACAGTGGAGCATCGTGGTGGAGAAGTTTATGTCACAGCCATCGCTACATGCAAGGATGGTACTGTATATAAAGAGATGTATCATCAGCCATGTGATGCCAACGACAATATCCGAGCATTCTTGACTTGCGAAGGTTCTTATCTCCAGATAGATGCAGCTGAGACATACATCGGCGAGGAGTATGCAGCGGGCAGCAAGTTGGTAGGTCCTGCTGATTGTACTGCCGGATGGTGGACAGCCTTCTCTGACTTCTATCCTTTGAACAGTACAATCACTGAGGATTGTCCATTCGTCATCAAGTTTGTCAACAACAACACTAGCAATGGTGAAAACTGGAATAACTGGGTTTTGGTTTGCTCAACTGAAGCTTTGGGCGGAGCCAGCTACTTCGAGAACTACGTATTGCGTGCTGATGCATACGGATGGTTTGGCGCAGGTGGCAATACCAACGAAAATACAGCCAACCTCGACTTCCAGCTGACCTCTTCGTTCGATTGGACTACATTCAAGGGCGATATGCACGGAGCAACCTGCGTGTTGGCATTCACTCGCTCAGGCAACTCCCTGACCATGAATGCTAAGCAGCGCAAGGAGGATGGTAGCTATCTGCCAGACTATCAGTTTAAGTTTAATAGTATGAGAGATGGCACTGCAGGTATCTTCTTGACAGCAGAACTTGCGAGCCTTGACATCTTGAAGGCAGGTTACTTCCCATATTACAAATTATTGTCTGAGAATCAATAACTAAAAGCAATAAGCAATGAACAATAACATATTACATAAGTTATTCTTGACCCTTACACTGGTGCTCCTCACATTGGGAGCATCAGCGCAGGACAAGATAACTGTATCGGGTAATGTCTCCGACGAATCGGGTGAGCCTATCATCGGTGCCACCGTTATGGAGGCGTTGACGACCAATGGTGTGGTCACCGACTTAGATGGTAACTTCAAGATTCAAGTGAAGAACGAGAAGGCTACCTTGAAGATTACATACATCGGTATGATTGCCCAAAACATCCGTGTAGGAAACCAACGCCACGTCAAGGTGGTGCTCAAGGACGAGAACAAGAGCCTTGGCGAGGTCGTGGTAGTGGGTTACGGTCATCAGAAGAAGGAGAGTGTGGTAGGTGCCATCGGACAGGTGAGCAACAAGGAGTTGCTCCAGTCTCCATCTGCCAACGTTTCTCAGGCACTCTCTGGTAAGGTGGCAGGTCTTGTCACCACTCAGACATCTGGTGCTCCAGGTGCCGACGACATGAAACTTTATATCCGTGGTCGTGCCTCTTTCGCAGGCGATAACCAGCCATTGATCATGGTGGATGGTGTGGAGCGTGAGTTCTCTCAGATAGCTCCTGACGACATCGAGAGCATCTCTGTATTGAAAGATGCCTCAGCCACAGCCGTTTATGGTGTGCGTGGTGCCAATGGTGTCGTATTGATTACCACCAAGCGTGGTACTGATGCCAAGCCTGTAGTGAGCTTGACAGCCAACTGGCAGTGGTCTTCACCTACCCGTGGTGATACCTACCTCAATTCATACGACAGCGTACGCTTGTTGGAGGAGGCTTTGGCTAATGATGGTCAGCCATCCCAATACAATGCGCACGACATCGAGATGTTCCGCAAGAGTTGTGCAGGCGAGCTTTCAGGCGATGACGCTCTCCTCTATCCTAATGTAGATTGGTATGATGCCGTGCTCCGCAATTCTGCACCAGCTCAGCGTTACAACGTCAATATCCAGGGTGGTACTAAGCGTATGCGCTACTTCGTATCTGCTGAGTACTACGACCAGCAAGGTTTGTTCAAGAACTTCAGTGAGGACCAGTATGGCAACAAGTCTAACCAGAGTTACAACCGTATCGGTTTCCGTGCCAACTTGGACTTCCTCTTGACCAAGGACTTGACCGTGTCTGTCAACTTCGGTACTCGTTTCGAGGAGCGCAAGGGTCCTAACAGCAATGAGGCTTTCGATGGCTCTTACTCTCAGACATTCTACAACTTGAACCATACACCAGGATGGTTGTTCCCAGTTTCTTATCAGTTGAGAAACGATGATGGTACTGTACGCAACCTCTATGCAGGTTCTTCTCAGTACCAGGACAACCCTGTGGCTCGTTTGGCTAAGGCAGGTTTCTATCGTGCCACCAACACCATCAATGAGACCAACTTCATCGCCAATTACAAGATGGATTGGTTGACTCCAGGTCTTTCTGCACGTGCGATGGTCAGCTTCGACTACAATGCTTATTACGATCGCAAGTTTACTGCAAGCTTTGCTACCTACGAGTTGAATCGTGGCGCAAGCAACTTCAATATTGTAGATTCTTATTACAAGTACAACTCTGATACTCAGTTGGTTTACGCTGGTGATGACCAAACCACCACTTACAAGCTCTACATCGAGGGTCAGTTGAACTATGCTCGCAAGTTTGGCAAGCATGATGTGACAGGTATGTTGCTCTACAACCAGAACGACTACCGCTATCAGGCTGAGTTGGCTCGTCGTTACCAAGGTCTTGTAGGTCGTGCTACCTACGGCTATGATGATCGCTACTTGGCAGAGGTCAACTTCGGTTACAATGGTTCTGAGAACTTCCGTAAGGGCAAGCGTTTCGGTTTCTTCCCAGCTTTCTCTCTCGGTTGGCGACTCTCCAACGAGAAGTTCATGAAGCCTGCAGAGAAGTGGCTCGACAACTTGAAGATTCGTGCCAGCTATGGTGAGGTCGGTAACGACCAGTACTTGGTGAACGGTGTACGCCAGCGCTTCCTCTATGAGGAGAAGTGGGTGCAGTATGCCAATGCCTATCGCTTTGGTACCAAGGGCGTTACCACTATCTATGAGAGTCAGTATCCTAACTATAATGTAACTTGGGAGAAGGCCCATAAGTATAATGCCGGTGTCGATTTCAGTTTCTTGAATGGTTTGCTCTTCGGTAGCTTCGACTACTTCTATGAGAAGCGCAACAATATCTTGACCTCTTACCAGAGCCGTCCTGAGTGGGTAGGTACCACAATGGCTGCCGGCAACTTGGGTGAGACACACAACCAAGGTTTTGAATTGGAACTCCATCACTCCAATACCATCGGCAAGGACTTCCGTTACAATATCGGTTTCAGTTTCAGCCATGCCAAGAACAAGATTGTCAACATGGATGAGCCAGCAGGCAAGACCGATTATCGCAAGCGTGAGGGACATGCCATCAACCAGTTCTTCGGCTTGGTTTGTGATGGTTATGTCACATCAGCCGACTTGGCAGACCCTAACTTCCCTAAGTCAACTTATGGCGACGTGAAGGTGGGCGACTTGAAGTACCGCGATATGAATGGTGATGGCTTCATCGACAGCCGTGATGAGACTTTCATCGGATTGAGCGACATCCCAGAGAACACATACTCTCTCACCTTGGGTGCTACCTATAAGGGATGGGGATTCAACGTGATGTTCCAGGGTGTTGACCACGTGTCACGTTACTATGATGCAGAGGCAATGTATGAGTTTGTCAACGGCGGTAAGGTGAAGAGCCTTCACATGGGTCGTTGGAATCCTAACATGAGCGAGGAATGGAACTTGGCAAATGCGACCTATCCACTCTTGCACTATGACTCATTTGGCAACCACAACCATCAGCAGAACTCCTTCTTCCTGAAGAACGGTGCGTTCCTGAGATTGAAGAACATCGAGTTGAGCTATTCTTTGCCTATGCAGTGGATCAAGCATTTGGCGATGAGCGAGTGCCGCTTGTTTGTGAATGCCAACAACTTGATTACTTGGGATCACTTGGACGACTTGGTTGACCCAGAAAGCTCTGGCTCCAACAAGTATCCTATCATGAAGACCGTGAACTTTGGTGTGAATATCAAATTCTAAAAGATGACTACAATGAAGAAATATATATTATCAGCTGCAATGGTATTGGCTACAAGTATGGCTCTTACCTCCTGCGAGGATGCCTTCGGCGGTTTCCTCGACAAGGAGCCTAGCAATGAGTTGACGGGCGACCAGACATTCAGCAGTTGGACAACAATGGAGCAGTTCCATTTCGATACCTACAACTTCTTGCTCAATGGATGCAACAGGGTAGGCAACAGTTGGCTGGATGCAGCTACCGACTTGGCAGAGAGCAGTATCTCCTCCAGTGGTGCACGTGTGGGCTTCAATATCGGCAACTATTATGCCGATGCTGCTGCGGCAGAGTTGACCAGTCCTTGGGAGAGCCGCTACCGTGGCATCCGCAAGTGTAACACCACCTTGAAGCGTATCGACGATGTGCCTAAGAGTACAGATGATACCCAGGAGCAATATGAGGAGCACAAGTCTTGGATCAAGGGTGAGGCACGTTTCTTCCGTGCTTACTTCCTCTGGGAGTTGTTCTTGAAGTATGGTCCTGTGCCAGTGGTTCAGGATGTGCTCGACCCTAATGGTGACTTGCTCACCGGTTATAGCGTGCGCCCTACGATGAAGGAGATGGTGGTGGATTTCATCATCCCTGAGTTGAAGGAGTGTGAGGCACAAGTGATGGACAAGGCTACCAGCGACATCGATGGTAACCAGGGTCGTATCAGCAAACCTGTCGTCAGAGCATTGCTCAGCCGTATCTACCTCTATATGGCAAGCCCTAGATGGTCGGCAGAGAGTGGCATCACCTGGCAAGACGCAGCCGATATGGCGAAGAGCTTCATCGACGACTATGGTCAGAACTATGGTTTGTTTTATGGTGAGAACCTGTCACCAGTGCAGCGTTACACCAATGCCATCTTGCTCAATGGCTTCACCGAGAACAACAACGAGGTCATCTTCTATCGCAATGACGCTACCGTCGGCTGGTCAGCAGTCATCACCGACACTCCAGTGGGTGAGGGTGGCAATGGCGGACTTTGTCCTAGCCAGAACCTCGTAGATATGTATGATATGGCAAATGGTAGCGCACCTTTCAATAGCTATGATGCTACCGGCGCACCTCTTTATAATAGCACTGCCAATGGCGTGGCTGTTCCTACAGTCAATACAGCCAGTGGCTACGATGATACCACACCGGTATCCAACCGTGACCCTCGTTTGGCAGCTACTATCCTGTATAATGGTGTGACTTGGGGACAAGCTACCACCACCAAGACCAATGTCATCGACGTGACAGCCGGTGGACGCGACAATCCAGTGGGCAATGCCAACGCCACACCTACCGGTTATTACGTAAGAAAGTATATGCCAGAGGTGATTCTCAACAACAACCATGCAGGTGCCAGCTATCGCAACTGGATCATCTGCCGCTATGCAGAGATCTTGCTCAACTATGCCGAGGCACTGAACGAGGTAGATTTCGCAGCCAACAAGACAGAGGTTTGCAACTTGCTCGACCAGATTCGTCATCGTGCCGGTATCACGGGAGATGTCAAGGACCGCACCGACCTCAACTCACAAGAGGCTATGCGCAACTTCATCCACAAGGAGCGCACGATAGAGTTGGCATTCGAGGAGCATCGCTCATGGGATGTACGCCGTTGGAATGTAGCCAAGCAGGCTTTGGGTCGTGACATCTATGGTGTCAACGTAACCAAGAAGAATGGCAGGGATGTCTATACTCGCAAGGTGGTACAGAAGCGTGTCTTCGACAACAAGATGTATCTGTATCCAATTCCAGAGGCAGAGATGTGGAAACTCCCATCTACCTTCGAGAACAACGAGGGATGGAAGTAAGCATCTTCCGAAGAGTGTATCTTCTATAGAGTAAGAATGATAAATACTGGATTATATTATGAGACATATCATAGCAAAATATTTCAAACCAAGCGCAGCACGTATCTTGTTGGGAGCTGTGCTCACCATGTCTGCCTCAACCGCCCTCGCTGTCAATGATGGTAGAACCATACATGGTAAAATAGTTGATGCCGACGGCAAGCCTGTTACGGGTGCCATCGTCAACATCAATGAGGCATTGCGTAAGACCCTCACCAATGAGAATGGTAACTTTACCATCAAGGTGAAGCCAGGCGATGACCTCTATATCTCTTACCTCGGTTATAAGGAAGAGCATGTCAAGGTAGGCATGGAGGAAAACGAGGTGAACGTCACCTTGCAGGAGGACAATGAGTATGACCACCTCGCACCTGTGGCTTTCACTTCCAAGCCAAGCAAGTTTGTCACCGAGGCTACTTCCGTAGTGACCGGTTCTGAGTTGGAGAAGCACCCAGTCACCGTGCTCCAGAATGCCTTCACCTCTACACTCACGGGTGTGGAGACCTATGAGTCGCAGTCGGAGCCAGGATGGAGTGAGACCGATATGTATATCCGTGGTATCCGTACCATGAACAGTAATGCTCGCTCTCCGCTGGTGATTGTAGATAATGTGGAGCGTGACCTTTCCTTCCTCGATGCTTTCCCTATCGAGAGCATCACGGTATTGAAGGATGCGGCTGCCACTGCCATCTACGGTATGCGTGGTGCCAATGGTGTCATCCTCGTGACCACCAAGCGTGGTGAGGCTGGCAGAATGAAGGTGAGCTTCACCCAGGAGGTGGGCTTCCAGACCATCGCAGGCATCCCTGAGAGTCAGAACTCTTACAATTACGCCTTGTCTCGCAACCAGGCTCGCTATCTCGATGGCTTGAGCCCTGAGTTCTCTGATTACGACATCGAGCAGTATCGCAAGGTATGCAATGGCGAGGAGTTGACAGGCATGGATAAGTACAAGTACTTCAATACCAACTGGCATGATACCATGCTCCGTGACGCTGCGCCAATGTATCGCACCAATCTCCAGTTGAGCGGTGGTAACAACCGTGCCCGCTACTACGTGAGCTTCTCTTATCTCCGTCAGGAAGGTTTGTTTGACACCAAGTGGACCCAGTACAGCGGCAGTTATGACAGTCAGGAGACCTTGAACCGCTACAACCTCCGTGTCAATGTCGATTTGAACGTCAACAAGTTCTTGTCGGTAGGTCTCGACCTCGGTGGTCGTATCGACAACATCGTGCAGCCAGGTATCGACGTATGGAACCTCTTCACATGGGGTGCTGGTGAGAACCTTCCTATCTATCCTGTCTATTGTCCTAATGGTGAGTTCTTCTTCCCTACGACTTCCGACAGCAAGAATGGTGCTGCCCAGATAGCAGGTCGTGGTATCGAGCAGAACCGTCGTCGTAACCTCTATACGACCGTGACTGCCACGGGTCATCTCGACTCCCTCGTACCAGGATTGAAGGCACAGGCTGTGGTCAGCTTCGACTCTTACGAGACCTTCCAGAAGGTTCAGCGAGCCGACATCGATGGTTACTACTACAACTTCCAGGACAATGTGGAGAGTGTGGATGACTACAAGTACCAGCGTGTACGTACATTCATGGCTTTGCCAGACCCTACGACTTCTCCTCGTGATTATTACTATAATATCAACACCCGTTTTGGTCTTGCCTATAACCATAAGTTTGGCAAGCATCTCGTTGATGCACAGGCTTTCATGCGTACTTACAAGAATGTGGTACGTGGCATGAACTCTTCCAACCGTTACCTCTCTTGGAATGCTCAGGGTATGTATGTCTATAACGACCGATACATCGCTAGTGCCAACATCTCTCGCATGGGATGCGACAACTATGCACCAAGCAATCGTTGGGCTACCTTCTATGGCTTGTCTGCTGGTTGGCTTGCTTCCGAGGAGAGTTTCATCAAGAACTTGAAGGTGTTCGACCTCTTGAAGGTACGTGCTAGCTATGGTACTGCAGGACAGGCTAATACCGGTGTGGCTCGCTATCCTTATCAGAGTACTTATGCCCAAGGCTCTGGCTACAACTTCGGTACGGGTCAGAACTACATCGAGGGTTCTTACGAGGCAACTGCTGGTAACTTGAACAATATCTGGGAGAAGTCTGCTATGTTTAATATGGGTGTTGACTTCGACCTCTTCCATAAGAAACTCTATGGTAGCGTGGATTACTTCAAGGAGTGGCGTTCACAGATCTTGGTCGATCGTGCTACCGTGCCAACTCTCTTTGGTTTGGTGGCTCCACAAGATTCCTATGGTAAGGCAGAGACCTGGGGATGGGAAGTATCGCTCGGTCATCGCAACCATATCGGCAAGAACTTCAACTATTATATCGAAGGTAAGTTGACCTGGAACCGCAACAAGATTACGGAGATGGATGAGTTGACTCCTGATTATGCTTACCAGGCAAAGACAGGCAAGCGCATCGGTCAGCAGTTTATGTTTATCTTGGATCAGTGGGCAAGCGACCCTAACTTGATTCCTACGAGTCATGAGGATGCCATCGCTCACCCAGAGAAGTATCCTTACAGTGCAGCCGGCATCTATAAGTTGGGTAACGCCGTCTTCAAGGATGTGAATGGCGACCGCAAGATTGATACATACGACCAGGTGGCTAATGGCTACAGCAACTCCAAGATACCTGAGCTCTTGCCAACAGTGAACGTTGGTTTTGAGGCATTCGGCTTTGATGCTCGTGTGGTCTTGACCGCTTATCTCAACCGTACCATCGAGTGTCGTGAGAATATGGACTATGGCTTTGGCTGGGGTGGTACCTCTACCCATGAGATTACCAAGACTTGGGGATATTACACCGACGACCCTAACGACCCTCGCAACATCAACGCCAAGTACCCACGTCTCTCCACCAGCTTCAGCAATGTGGATCGTAACTACCCATACAACACCAGCAACATCTGGTTGCAGAGCGGTGATTTCCTCTCTCTGCGCAACGTGGAGGTAGGTTACTCATTGCCAAAGGCATTGATTTCCAAGCTCTACATGACCAAGTGCCGTGTCTATTTCAGCGGTTACAACCTTTGCAACTGGAGTCACATGGGCAAGGGATTCGACCCGGAGAACCCAACCAACTACATCTGGGCATATCCTAAGACACGTTCCTTCTCCTTTGGTGTAAACGTAGAATTCTAACGATTCCTAAAACTGAGACGAAAATGAAAAAGATCAATATCATTCTGTCAGCAGCCATGCTGATGTTAGCAGGAAGCATCACTACATCATGTAGTGACTTCCTGGACAAGGAGTATGATGCCTCCCTCTCCAGCGACAAGGTGTTCTCGGATGAGGCGCAGACACGTGGTTTCCTTGCCAATATATATACCAACTTGCCAGATGGTTTCGCACCATACGCCGATGATCAGTTCACCGGTGCCTCACGCGACTGTATGACTGATAACGCCACCACTTCTTGGGGCTTGCATTATTATCCTAAGGTGGCTACCGATACCTATACAGCAGCCGACCATCCATTGTTGGGCTTCTGGAATACCGACCTCTATGGTATCCGCAAGTGCAACCAGTTTATGAAGCAGGCTCGCAAGGACGTCATCGGCAACAATGCCAAGGATGGCGACGACAACTGCTTGTACGATCGCAATATGGCAGAGGCTCGCTTGTTGCGTGCCATCTTCCACTTCGACCTCATCTGTTGGTTTGGCGATTGCCCTATCATCGCAGAGGATGCCGATGGCAACCCTATCATCTTCGATATGAGTGATGCTGGAGCGATGAATATGAAGCGTACCCCTGCCGCTGAGGCTTTGGAGTGGGTGGCTAACGAGTGTGACAAGGTGAAGGACGTGCTTCCTTTCCGCTATGCCGACGAAGGTTCCAACTGGGGACGTGTGAATGGCGCTGCGGCTTATGCGCTCAAGAGCCGTGCCTTGCTCTATCGTGCTTCTGCCCTCTACAATGAGAGTGGTGACAAGACCTTGTGGCAGAATGCTGCTACAGCTGCCACCGACTTCATCAACAAGAATGAGCAGCAGGTCAACAAGTATCATCTCTTGAATACTGGTGATGCCGAGCACGACTATTACAATATCTTCTCCAATGCCACCAACCCTACCCAGAACCCAGAGTTCATCTTGTCTCGTTCTCTATGGGGTGGTCTGACGGGTACCAACCAAATAGAGAAGGTACTCTTGCCTGTAGGTTTTACAGGTAACTTCAGTGGAAATGGTCGTACCAATCCTACCCAGAACTTCGTGGATTGCTTCGAGATGAAGAATGGTAAGCATATCGACGAGGAGGGTAGTGGCTATGATGAGCAACATCCTTACAAGGATCGTGACCCACGTCTCGACCAGATTGTGTTCCACCAGAACTCTGTTTGGGGTGTCGCTACGGATGGCGAGCAGCGCAACATTGATATCTCTTCCAATGTGGGTGCGGCTGGTATCGACTACAGTTCTTCCATGGGTGGTACTTATACAGGCTACTATCTGAAGAAGTTTGTCAACAATATCTCTTGCAAGAACCCAACTACCTTCTTGCACGCATGGCCTATCTTCCGTTATACGGAGATTCTATTGAATGCCGCTGAGGCACTCAATGAGGCACAAGGTCCTGATGCTGCTTATCAGTACATCAACCAGATACGTAGTCGTGCTGGTATGCCAGACTACAGCGGTATGACACAGAGTGAGTTGCGTGAGCGCATCCGCAATGAGCGCCGCATCGAGTTGTCGTTCGAGGATCATCGCTTCCTCGATGTTCGCCGTTGGAAGTTGTACTACAATGCTACTGCTGCCAACGAGGTGAACAAGCCACGCTACGAGCAGATTTACAACCTCTATGGTGTCAAGGTGACGGGTGATGATGTAGTGAATGCGCCAGTGTTCACATATGGCAAGGCAGAGACCAACAACCGCATCGTCTTCAATGCGCCTAAGAACAACTACTTCCCAATACCAGCCAATGAGGTGAAGCGTGCCCCTATGTTGGGACAGAACCCAGGTTGGGAAATCGCCGGTGACAACACGAAGGATGATGCCGCTGGTGATGAGGGCACAGGAGATGCCTCTGGCGACAATAACTCAGATACACAGGAATAAACCTTAAAAAAGTTAAGTGACAATGAAATATCTCAGTATCATAATGATGTTCGTTTGCAGCCTATTCATCGTAGGCTGCAGCGACGATGACAAGATAGACAACACTGCCTCTGTCAGCAATCTCACGATAGGTGAGGTGACTTCTACTTCGGCAAGCCTGTCGGCTGAGTTGTCTGCGGCTAGTATGCAGAACTTCATCAAGAAGGGTTTCTGCTACAGTACTTCCGCCGAGCCAACGATAGACAATGCGACGCTCTGCGAGATGACAGGTGACTTCTCTGCCACCCTCCGTGACTTGCAGCCTAACACCACCTACTATGTGAAGGCGTATGCACTGATCGGTGACAACTTGGTCTATACAGAGCAGAAGCAGTTTACGACTCCTTCCAAGACCTTGGAGGACCAATTGTCTGAATACATCTGTCCAGCCTACGTGGATGACTATGTGAGCATGGCGGGTTGGGATCAGCGTGCCAACTGGAATCTTGCCAATGTACACGACCCATCTGTGATGAAGGCAGCCGATGGCTATTATTATATGTATCAGACAGATGCCAGCTATGGCGATGCCCACGATGGACACGGACACTTCCATGCTCGTCGAAGCAAGGACCTCGTCAACTGGGAGTACTTGGGCGCTACCATGCAAGAGGCACCAGCTTGGGTAAAGACCAAGTTGAACGAGATACGTGCCGAGCAAGGTCTTGACCCAATCGAGAATCCTTCGTATGGCTATTGGGCACCATGTGCTCGCAAGGTGAACGACCACCTCTATCGTATGTATTATTGCATCGTCGTCAACAACTATATCAAGACGGGTGGTCGTACCTATGATGGCTCTTGGACGGAGCGTGCTTTCATCGGTGTGATGGAGACTAGCGACCCTGCATCCAATAATTGGGAGGACAAGGGCTTTGTTATCTGTTCTTCTTCTGATAAGGGAACCAACTGGAACCGTGCATCCGAGGGTGATTGGAATGCTTACTTCAAGTTCAATGCCATCGACCCTTCTTTCATCATCACTCCAGAGGGCGAGCACTGGCTCATCTATGGTTCTTGGCATAGCGGTATCGCTGCCGTGCAGTTGAACCCTGAGACAGGTAAGACTTTGGCAGAACTTCCTAAGTCATACGGTACAGCTGCTGAGATTGCACCATACGGCAAGTTGATTTTCACTCGTACCAATGGTGGTCGTTGGCAAGGTGCCGAGGCTCCAGAGATTGTTTACCACGATGGTTATTATTATCTCTTCTTGGCTTACGATGGCTTGGATATTCCTTACAATACCCGTGTGCTCCGCTCTACCAAGGTGGATGGTCCTTATGAGACGCTCAATGGTGCTGTCACCGATGCCTCTAAGGGAGCCAACAACAATCCTACGGTGCTCACTCATCCTTACAAGTTCAGTGAGGGCTATGGATGGGTAGGTATCAGCCACTGCGCTGTCTTCGATGATGGCAATGGCAACTGGTACTATGCTTCACAGCAGCGTTTCCCTGCCAATGTGGGTGGCAACGCCTATAGCAATGCCATCATGATGGGTGGAGTTCGCTCTATCCAGTGGGAAAGCAATGGTTGGCCTACTGTGATGCCTGAGCGTTATGGCGCAGTGCCACAGGCTTCGATCAGTGAGTCGGAGTTGGTAGGTGCTTGGGAGCATATCGACCTCTCTTATAGCTATCGCAACCAGCGTACAGCCTCTGAGATGGTGCTCGGCGACGATCACAAGATTACTTCGGGTGCTTGGAAGGGTGCAGCTTGGAGTTTCAATGCCCAAACCAATACACTTACCTGCAACGGCGTAGAGCTGAAGGTACAGCGTGAGGTGGATTGGGAGGCATCTCCTCGCAAGGTCACCATCGTATATTCTGGCTTGAATGGTATAAAGAGCTATTGGGGCAAGAAAAAGTAATATCGACTCCAAGTCTTATCACATAAATAGGTATAAGTTAGGATGAATAAACTAAGTATGTTATTAGGAGCAGCAATGATAGTTGCTGCTCCTTTTGTAAATAGGAGTTTCTGTGCTCTGGCAATGGATGAGGCTGATATATACGCGCCTACAAGACAAGCTCCTGTCGTGGTGGATACTCCTTTCGTCCACGACCCAGTGATGGCTTATGAGGATGGCGTCTATTACCTCTATTGCACGGGGCACGGCATCACTCAGATGACTTCCACCGACCGACAACACTGGACTTTGAGCCGTGAGGGAGTATTGCCCAATGGGAAGATTCCGGCTTGGACGCACGATAGCGTGCCTGGCTTTGAGACTCATATCTGGGCACCCGATGTGGTGAAGTATCGGGGCAAGTGGTACATGGGCTATTCTTGCTCTACCTTTGGCAAGAATACTTCTGCCATCGGATTGCTCAGCAACAAGTGTCTCTCTGACAAAGATGGATGGAAGGATGAGGGTTGCATCGTGGCTTCTCGTGGCAATCGGGACAACTGGAATGCCATCGATCCCAACTTTATCATCGACGAGAAGGGGAAACCTTGGATGACGTGGGGCTCCTTTTGGGATGGTATTCAACTGATACCGCTCGACAAGACGATGCACCCGAAGAAGGGAGCTAAGCCTCAAACCATCGCTCGCCGTCATGCTGTTGGGGATGCTTCGGCGGAGCCTAATCCTACCTCCAAGTTTGCTGGTACCAATGCCATCGAGGCTCCTTTCATCATGCGACATGGTGGGTATTATTATCTCTTCGTGAGTTGGGATTACTGTTGTCGTGGCATCAAGAGCAATTATCGTGTAGCCGTGGGCAGAAGCAAGAATGTGTCTGGTCCTTATCTTGACAGAGACGGCAAGCCGATGCTCGAAGGTGGCGGTACCTTGCTGTTGGAAGGTGATAAGAAGGAATATGAGGCGCTTGGTCATTGCTCCGCCTATTCGTTTTCAGATGGCGATGTCTTCTTCTGCCATGGTTATAGTGTGGCGAAGAATGGAGCCAGTATCTTGGTTCAGAAGAGAATTCATTGGACTGAGGATGGTTGGCTGACACTGGAATAACATAACAAATGCGGCAAACTGCATCACGCAGGTTGCCGCATTTTTTCTAACTAATAATGAATTATTATTCTTCTATCATCTTTTACTTATCGTCATATATTGCATTGTTCTTATTTCAAGATTGACGATTCATATTTCCATCTTCATATTGTTTCTTCTTTATTTCAATCTCAAGATATTGAGCGAATTGGCAGGGATTTCCATCTCCACACCGTCCTTCTTGGTGGTGATGAAACTCTCCACTGGATAGACATTGGTAGGATTGTCGATGGTATTCTCCTCCAAACCATTCTTGGCAGAGAGACGAATCAACTTGCCATCTTGGATATTCTTGCCTTGGAGATTTACCTTGGCAGTGGTGTTCTCTGTGCTGGTATTGGCTATCTTGACGATGACCTCGCCAGTCTTCTCCTCGAGGGTAGCGGTAGAGAAGATGCCTGGATGGGTATTGCCCTTGAGCTTGGTGGCGAAGATTTCCTTGCCGTCCATCTTGGCAAAGATGCTGTCGCCTACTACCTTCAGCTCGATGTCATACCATTTGCCAGTCTCTACACTGCCAGGACAAGTAGCAACCTGTCCCTTCGCACCATTCACAATCTGCTCGATGCCGTGCTGAGTGTTGTTCCATCCACCGAGATTCAACCAGCAATAGTTTCTCTCGTCCACATAGTTGAAGATAACGAGGAAGCCCTCATTGCCGGCATTCTTCTTCGCACGTACCTTATAGATATAGCCATCACTAGTGATGGTGCCTGGATTTAGACGGATGCAAGACTCATCGTTGCTGGTCTGCTTGATCTCATCGCCCTCTACCTTCCATGCGCCATGGATGTCGGTTGGGGTGAGTTCGAGAGTAGCTGGGAGTGCGTTGCCCTTCTCATCGGTGTAGCCTTGGTCCTTGAAGGATACCTGGGTGTTCCATGTACCCATACCTACTTGGCAAACTCCTGGCTTTACCTTCACGTTGTCGTACGTATATGGATTCTCCTGCTTTACTGGCAAGACACGAGTTCCCACGTTGTTCGCCATCACATTCTGTACATAGTAAGATGGTGTGCCGAATACCTTGTCAGAAGTATATTGAATCATATCTGGAGCCCACATGCGGTTGTTGAGATTCGCAAAGATAGGAGCGTATGATGCCATCGTCACGATATCGGAGTTGTTTTCGATGCCCATCATATACACAGCCTCTCCAAGGGCTGCGTCGAGCGAACCCATATTGCCGAAGCCCTGTGTGACGGCATATTCGCCTACATAAATCTCACTGCCCTTGCGGTCGTAAGTGTCATACTTGTTGAAGTTCTCGGCAAACCAAGCTGGGTTGCGATAGTAGTGCTCATCGAGCAACTCTACGCTCTCCTGACTTCCCCACTTCGGATTGTCATCGCCCCAAGCCACTACGTTACCAATCAAGTGCATCTTCGGATATTTAGCCAAGACGGCATCCTTGAACTTCTTGAAACGCTCATAGTAGTGGTCGCTCTGTGCGGCTGGATCTGGCTGGTTGTTCTCATTACCAATCTCCAAGTACTCGATGTTGTATGGCTCTGGATGACCATTCTTGGCACGCAAGGCACCATACTTAGAGGTGACAGGACCATTGGCATACTCCAAGGCATTCAAGCACTCGTCTATCCAAGGCTGGATGCTATCCACTGGTGTCAAACCGCCGTGCCACAAACCTACGTTCACTACATAGAGAGGCTTGGCATTCAAATCCTCGGCGAGCTGTAGATACTCATCAAATCCCATACCATCGCTAGTGCGATAACGCCAGTTGACGTTCTTGTGTCCCGGACGCTCCTCGATAGGACCGATGGTCTTCTCCCAGTGGAAGGCATTCTCCGGAGATTCCTGACCTTCTACATAGCAACCGCCAGGGAAACGAACGAACTTAGGGTGGATATTGTAGAGCAACTGTGCCAAGTCTGGGCGCAAACCATTCTCACGATTCTTGAAAGTAGGAGGGAAGAGGCTTACTACATCGAGCTGGATAGTGCCCTTGCCATCTGCCACGAGGGCAAACTGAGCCTTAGCATCGTTGGCGTTGGCAGTCAGCTCGGCGGTATATTTGGTCCACTTCTTGCCTATCTTGCCACTAACGATAGCCTCGGCATACACCTTGTCGCCCTTCTCATTGATGAGCTGTGCCTTGAGGTTGCCCTTATAGCTACCCTTTGCCCAGAAAGAGAGTTTGTAGGTTCTGCCTTGTACGGCATTGATTCCCCAAAAGCCCTCATTGATGAGAGAGGCTGTAGCCTGAGGAGTGGCGGCGATAGTCAACTGGAGAGCCTTGCCCTGTGCGGAGTTGAGTAAACCTTTATTGATGAGTTGTGTGCTGATTTTTGCACCAGCAGCATGGGTTGTCTTCCAAGTAGGAGTAGTCTTGCCATCGTCTTCGAAAGAGCGGTTGCTGATGAGTTCTGCGTAGAGTCCTCCGTCAGCGGCATGGTTGATGTCTTCGAAGAAGATACCATATAAGTTAGGAGACACCTGGATGCCCGGATTGCCAGCATCCACGTTGATAGTCACTTGGGCGTTTGCTGCTATAGCGGTAGCGAGCAACGCCGAAAGCAAAGTCTTTTTCTTGTTCATTGTTTGTTTCTTAGGTTTATTTACATTGTTACGTGTTGTGTTCTTTCTTCTATCGTTTTACACAATGGCAAAATTACGAAGAAAAGGTGAGGGAGGGGAGGACAAAACGCACAATAAAGTGTAAAAAGGTGGATTTCGCATGGAAATCCACCTTTTTCTTATGGTAAACTGCACTAATCTGCATATTTCAAGGTGCTAGTACAACAATACCAACCCGGCGAAAGCAGAGTAGAGTATCATGCGAATAGGATTGATCTTCATCACCTTCACGCCGATGAAAGTGGCGAAGAAGAGGGCGATGGAGATATAGAAACGCCATGGATTGTCGGGAGTGCTGAAGTTCTCGCCATTCATCAAGAGAAGGGCGGCAGCTCCGACAAGACCTACCACGGCAGGACGAAGACCGATGAAGATGCTCTGCACGGCATTGGTCTTCATATACTTGTACAGCATTCTGCTGATCATGATCATCAAAATCAAAGAGGGAAGAACCAAGGCAAACGTTGCCACAGCACTGCCCAATATCGCCATCATACCACTCATGCCGGCATTATGCACGGCAGTATAACCACAATAGGTGGCGGAGTTGATGCCGATAGGACCCGGTGTCATCTGCGAGATGGCGACGACATCGGTAAACTCCTGCATCGTCATCCAATGATACTGGGTTACCACTTGTCCTTGGATGAGTGATATCATCGAGTAGCCACCTCCGAAACCGAAGATGCCTATCTGTATGAATACGATGAAAAGTTGAAGAAATATCATAGTTTATTCTCTTTTTAATTGCAAATGTACTGATTTTCTTTATTATCGCCAAATTATTTTTAAAAACTTTACTCTCTTTTTTGTAAATAAGTGCATTTCCTTGCTGTTATTGGAGAAAAATTGCAAATTTGCACGTGAAAAGCTGAAAAAAGTAGCAAGAATGTTTTTAAAAGAAAGATAATCAGTGAGTTAGTTGAAATTTAATCAACTTGCTTTTTGTATTGAATAATTTATTAGTCGTGGAAATGTGCTAAAAAATACGAGATTTCCACGACTAATACTTCTTAAAAAGGCTTCTTTGCGATGGTGATAGCCTCGCGAAGCCTTTTAAGTTCCTTTTCATCCTTGCACTCTTGAATCAGCTCCAAGAAGTCTTGGTTTGAAATGCTTTTGTCATTAAATGCTTCGAGCAGTTCGATGTGTTCTTCCTCCTTGTCAAACTCTATTTCTTGGTGAGAATGGCGATACTCTTTTCTCAACATAATATAGGTGGTAAGAAATTCAGGACAGAGCGAGAACAGTTCTTTGCAGAAAGGAGCTACAGGATTGCCAATATGCTCATTGACCCTTGCCTCAAAGAGAAGTAGCTTCTTGTCAATGGCTTTTTTCTCCTCACCTTCCTGAGAAATGCTAACAATTTGGAATGTTACATCGTATGCCTCATCATACCTTTTGAGTTCATAAAGAGCACGCCCTTTAATGAACATCGCTTCAAGACAGGTTCTTCGTCCCAGTACCATGTTTGTGTAACCGATGGCTTCCTCATATCGTTTGCCATACAAGCAGAGAACTGCATTGAGAAAGTTTGCAGTCATACTACAGTCCTTAAGTAATTGAGCATCCTTTGTCTTTCCTAATAAGCATGTATCATCCAGCATGATATCAAACATTCTTTTGGCTGTCAAGGCTGCATTCCGATAGTCATTCTTGCGAATCTTATCTTGCATCAAATGCAGGCAAGTTTTGGTAGCCATGTCGTAGTCTTTTGTGCATAGATATTGGTAGATTCGCTTTTCCGCACCTAATACGTCATCAATCATCTCTGTGTCATTGTAAGAGTTGGCAAATACTCTTACCTCTTGATTTTGGGTGACGTGATAAGGGTGGATAGGATTACTAAGTGTCAATCCTTCCAAAGAACGTAAACGGCTGATGGCAACGTAAGCTTGTCCAGGCAAGAAGGTGCCATGAGATAAGTCAAAGTGCATTCTTTCAAAAGTCATTCCTTGTGATCTATGGATAGTTATAGCCCAAGCTAATTTCAAGGGAAATTGTGTGAATGTTCCCATAACTTGGGTTTCTAACTTGTGGGTTTGACGATTGTATTTGCTCTTGACATTATCCCATGTCACTTCTTTGACATCAATGGTTTTGCCGCTTTCCAAAGTCACTTGTATTTTATCATCGCTAAGTTCTGAAACTTTACCGATTGTTCCATTCATATAACCACTGCCTATGTTGTTGCGGCAGAATATGACTTGTGCGCCTACTTTTAGTCTGAGTTTTTCTGGTACAGGTGCTTCATTCTTTTTGAATTCGTTTTGAATCTTTGCCTGATAGCAGAATTCTTCCGATTGGATTGCTCCTAATTTCTCCTCGTTGATATTCTCAGCCATCTTGTTGAATGCGGTTAAGGTTACAGAGAAATCTTGCCCTTCATACTCCTTGCCGACATGCTGATTTAGTAGTTCTAAATCTTCAGGGTTTACTTCACCTGTGCGCATCTTGTTCAGAACGGCAAGAAATTCTTTATCGCTTTGACGATATACTTTTTGAAACTCAATCTTGGGAAGGTTCATTCTTTTCAAGACAAAAGCCTTGTAAAAGAATGGTGTTCCAGCACCATAAAGGTCTTGGAGCATTTCTGCATCGGCGCTATTAGACTTGATAATAGGAGGTAACTGGAACAAGTCACCTACAAAAACGACCTGTTTTCCACCAAAAGGCATGTTGGTCTTGAATACCATGCGAAGACATCGGTCCATTCCATCCACCATATCACACCTTACCATAGATACTTCGTCTACGATGATTGTATCTGTTTCTTCGAGAATGCATTTGTTCTCGTACGAAAGTACAGTGTTGGTATGCGGTCCAATGGCTTGCATAGGAAAGCCAAAGAAGGAATGCATCGTTTGTCCTCCGACTGTGATAGCTGCAATGCCAGTAGGTGCCAATACCAAGAAGTTTTTGTTGATTTCTTCCTGGATGCGTTTGATAAAGGTTGTCTTACCTGTGCCAGCCTTTCCTGTGATGAAAAGGCAATTGTTGGTGTTTGCAACAAGGTCGAATGCTTTTTGCTGTTCTGCATTCTGTAGGTCGAGTGTTGAAATGTTCTTTTCCATATCGTCGTCTTTTGTTTTCTGATGCAAAATTACGACGTTGTTGTGTAGTCTTACTTCACAACAAAATAAAATTAGGGCGATATGATGGAAAATGTCATATCGCCCTAATATTGTAGCAAGAGTTTTTTACGCCTTATCCCATTCCAAACGATTTCTTTCTTCATCTGGGTGTTCACGAATGTAGCTGCGATAGAATAGGATTAAATCGCATAGTTGGAAAGTGAAACTTTTTAGCAAGAATGTGGATGATTGTACGCGTTCCATATATTCTTTCTTACTTATATCCTCTTCTGTACTATTCTCGGAATGGCAGAAGGGTGGAAGAATATTGACTATTACTTTCATTGTCTTTGACATTGCCTCTGGGAGAATGCGCTTATAACTTTTATAGACAATTTCTCCTTTAGAGTTTGTGGCATTCTTACCACTAAGGATAATACTTGACCAAGTAAAGTTCACCTGCTTACCCCAGTCGGGCAATAAGCCATGAATAGCCATAGAACGGAATACGTATTCTAAAACTTCGCGGGCTTTCTCAAATTTATCATTGTAATCTTTAGACTCGATTGTGTCAGGAAAATGAATAGGAATGAGTAAATCCTCAAGGGCATTGTACCCCATGTCGTCAATGCCGCATTCTTCTATAGCATCAAATACATCCTTGTACATTTTCTGAATCTGAAGGCGAGGAGATTTCCTAGCATGTACTTTGATGCGTTTATACAGCATTTCGTTGTCAACATTTTTGGAATAATATTCTTTATGAGTACTATTTGTCCAATCTGCATCCCATTTCATACGGTCATCATTGATGGAGTCAGATACCTCTTCAGCATCACCGCCAGTCAAGACATACCATGGAATGACACGCCCTCTTTTTTCACAAATGAGGGCTATGTCATTTAAGGCTCTGCCAAGAAATCTTACAGCATTATCCTCGCTGTCACGATGGTACTTGCATTTTGCATCTAAAATGATAGCAGACCAACGGTCAAAATCATTTTCTAATGCTGCTTTTGCTTCATCCCAACAAGGGAAAGCAACTAACTGCACCCCAAAATTATATGCTTCTAAAGGGTAGCTTTCAATGACTCCTGGATCATCTTCAACCCAAAGAACCTGGATTAAGTCTAAATTGTAATCTTTCATATCTAAAGAGTTTTAAGAGTATTTGTACGATTAAAAGTAAGTACATATTTTACCTTGAACTCATCTTCTGGAGAAGGAACGAGTTCAACATTTCCATCATATTTGCGCATGATGCCGTCTATCTCATTGCATCCGATACCATGATGTCCGTTAGAGTTAAGGGAGGTGGATACTCCGTATTCTAATAGGGATGATGTGCTACGGTCGGCTGGTATTGGCAATCCATTGTTCTCAACGCACATTTTCAATGCGATACCATCTGTCTCCCATGAAAACCGTAATAGGTAGTCATTGCGGGATTCATCTTTAAATCCATGGGATATTGCGTTTGAAACAATATTGTCCAAAACTTGCTTGAGTGCATCCTTTGGAAACAGCATAGTATGTATTGGCTCCCCCTTATGCAATATGATTTCTCCAGATAGGTCTTTCAAGTCTTGTTTAGCCAAATTATGTCCTTTAGACCATGTGACAACAGGCTTGAAGTTTACCCAACCATTTTCATGCTTTTGGATATAGCTTTCGACGAATTCCTCTGGATTAATCCATTCAGGCTTGGTAAAAGTGTATTCCACATCAGCAATATGGTCTAACTTTACCAACAAATCCTTCGTAGCGCTTGAAAGATATTCAAAGGCATCCTTGACGGTAGTTTGCTTGATGGGAGTAATACGTTCGTTGTCAGATATAGTTCCATTTTGGCTTATTCTATAAGCATTCAATGCGTTGAATGTGGCTTTGATGGATGAGGCAGATTGGGTCAAAGCGTGTTTGCGCATACGGACAGCCTTGATATAGCTCTTATGCTCTTGTTCCAACTCTTTACGGGATGACTCAAAAGCATTATAGTTGGCTTCCGACAAGAATGTAGCTCGTTCCAAATCGGTGTGATTTGGAACAATAATCTTGTCCATAATCAATGGGAAGAGTTGTGCATCCACTTCTCCTTCACAGATGGATATGATTTGGTTTCTGACCTCTGGGGTAAGCAATAAGGCTGCCACATATCGCACGTCGATGCCTTTCTTGGGAACAAGGCACACCAACTGTCTATAAGCAACAATGCCTTCGGATGGTATTTTTCTAATATAGCCAGCAACGAACTTATCTTTTCTACCATAGCAAAAAACACAAGGTCGTGAAATCTTGCCAAGCCATCCTAAGAATTTCTCAAACAAAGGGTCGCCCGCTTGTTTAAGTTGTGCCTCATATAGCTCTGCATCCTCGTATCTTGTAGATAGATTAATAGGAGCAATAACAGGAATCGTCTTTTCTTTATCAGAGAGTATCCACTCTATACATTCTTTCTCGTCGTTAAATGTTGTCTTCTTAAAGACAAGGTCTTCTTTTTTCTTAGGTCTAAAGTCTAAGAATGATACTATTTCTGAAAGAGAAATGCCTTCTTTTGGCTTTTCCGTTAAATAATAGCTTGGCCAAAGTATTGTTGGGTCAAGCATATTAGCAGACAATTGCATTTGCTCACCCGTAGCATTGTTCTTAATGCAAACAACATCACTTGTGGACTTATTTGCTCTAACACAAATAGTCGTTTTGGTCGTGCTGAGAATAGTATTAGGTTCTTCAAAAGAAACTATGGAATAGATGCATTTCTTCTCTACAAGCATTTTGCCCAAACCTGCCATAGAGTTGCCTGCTGCATTCTGTTTGTCCAGAAATAGCAAAAACTCGCTATTTGGCTTCATATATTGGAAAAGATGTTCTGACCCGTTGAAAAATAGGTAAGAATAACCAAAGATAGCAATATCGACATCTGACATATATTGAGAATTTTTCGTATCCTCATATAAAGGTTTGATTTCTGATTTAATGCCTGCAGCAAATAGTCTAATCTGTCCTAAAGCCCATATTTCGTTGATATATGGTCTTTTTACAGCAAAGCTATATCCTTTGATTATACAATTAGGGAATAGCATAGCTAAATCACCAAGGCCAGAACAACCTATAAATATAGTTTCTCCGTCCTCAATTTTTGCAGATGCAATGATTTCGTTGACTTTTTTTGTTGGCTTGTTGAGAAGTGAACCTAAATGTTCTCCATAGTATTTGTCGGCAAAGTAGCTGAAAATATATGTTGAGACTTCTGCAAAATTATTAGTTAAGAAAGTCAACTCTGTCTCGTTTAACCCTTTAGCATAAAACTCTTCTGTATATTTAGAAAGCGCCTCCAAAATATTAGAATCTGCATTCTCACCTGCTACTCTCTTATAAAGAGTTGCAAGCAACTGCTCCTCTGCCTCATCATTATAAGTCATAGTAAATTCATGTACTCCATCGAATTCGCAGCTTTTTGGGCAATGCTCATCTACAAAGTTACGATACTTGGCAACAAGTGCCTCTACTGTGAAGTTGTTGTTTACTGTCTGCATATTCTTTTGCTTTTTGTTTTACGACTGCAAAATTACAGGGATGTTGTGCAGTCTTTCTTCACACCAAAATATTTTTGATACATTTTTGCGATTATCTCCTTAATTTCTTCTCGAAGAGACTCTGGAGAGAGTATTTCCACATCATCACGGAACCAAATGAGCTCAGAAATCAATTCCTTGTTAGGGATAAGATTTAGTGAGATAATTCCTTCTGATTCATTCTCCACTATTTGCGAATGGTGAATCGGCTTGGAAATTACGTATGGTAGGCGTTGTGGGGAGAATTTCAGACGAATATGCTCTATCTTCTTGTCCTTCTCTATGGATATGCCAAGGATATCACGGAAATAAGCATCGAAATCGAAACGCAAGTTTCTTTTGAATGCTGTATCGGAATATTCGATATTTTCGATTCGGTCTAATGGGACAATGGATAAATCTTCAAATTCTGAATTATATCCTAAAAGATACCACCTATTATTATATTGCTTGAGGTAGTACGGATGAATCGTCCATTTTACGACCTCTTTGCCAAAAGGGTGATAGTCGATGAGGACAGGTTGGCGTTTGATAACGCAGTTGGTAAGAGTGGATAGAAATCGCAAGCCTTTCATGTTTCGGTTTTGTTCAAATCCGATAAAGTTTGTCTCTACTCCTCTTAGACCAAAGCGGTATCGAAGATTGGTAAGCAATTCTTCAATCCAACTATACATAGGTATGCCCTGAAAACGTGATAGTGAAGTAATAAGCGTTTCGAGTTGTTCAACTTCCATCTCCGTTATCGGAGTCTCTATGATGGAAAAGTCGAACTCATAGCGAAGGTACTTGCGCTTGCCATCTTGATAGGATTTTATTGGCGCTTCCCATCCTTCGCTACTTTTCATAAACTTGATGTCATCGTATATCTGTTTCTTGGATATAGACTTTGTTCCTGCATCTGTTAATTGGGCATTGACTTTTTCCATAAGATCTTCTATGAAGTACTTATGGTATTTGTCACTGAAACATTTGTCCAGTATCTTGTATCTTATGAAAGCATTTTTGTTTATTGGCATGGTATCTGTTAGTATGTTTTTTACTTTCTTTTATTTTCGAATAGTTGAAGCTGGCGACTTAAATCCTCTTCCGAAGGGAGAACTTCACGTATTTTCTTGATACGTACCTTGTCATAAGAGGCAACTCCCATCGGAGTGGATATTCCCTTGAATGCCCACTTCACTTCCGTTTGGTTCTTATCTTTACAGATGAGCAAGCCGATGGTCGGGTTATCATCATCAGTTTTCAACAGTTCATCCACAGCATTCACATAAAAGTTTAACTTACCAGCAAACTCTGGCTCGAATGGCTTGGCTTTCAATTCACAGACTATATACGAGCGAAGGTGAATGTGGTAGAAGAGCATGTCTATGCGGCGTGTCTTGCCTGCAACGATGATTTCTTTCTGGCGTCCGATAAAGGCAAAGCCTGTTCCTAACTCTAATAGGAAACGAGTGATGTTTTTCTCTAATTCATCTTCCAACTCTTCTTCGGCATATTGTTTAGGGAGTTCGATGAAACCAAAGTCATAGGTGTCTTTGGTTATCTCTTGTGCCAATTTGCTTTGTTCTGGGGTAAGATAATCAGAGAAATTAGAGATGGCTCCTCCTTGTGTATGATAGAGGTCTGCTCGTATACAGTTGTCGAGTGTGTTGCGACTCCAGCCTTCATTTATTGTTTGCCGAATATAGAATAGGGCTTCGTCAATATCCTTACATTTTGTAGTGATTTCAACATGATGCCGCCAAGGTACGAAAGAAAAAACAATAGGAAAAGCAAGTCCAATTTTTGGGGAATGTTCGGTTTCTCGAATTTCTGCACCAAGTTGTTGTAGCTTCGTATTTAGCTTATTATCAGAGTTTTGTAATTCTCCACCAAGTTGGTGGAGTTTTTCGTTCGCTTTGTTTGTGGAATAAAAAAGATACCATTTTTTCATATTCCAAAGGTTAGTGGTACTGAATCCTTTCGCCTTAGGAAATGCGGCTTTTAAGTCGAGACTAACCTGTTCTACTACACCTGCTCCCCAATGCTCTTCTGCACGACGAACGACAAGGTCACGTCCCAGTTGCCAATTGAATAACAACTGTTCTGAATTTACCTTAACCGCAGATTTTATCTGCGCTTTCTTGTATCTACCTTTCAGTTCTTCGATCCATGACACATAAGCTTCGTCTATGTGAACATTTTGAGAACTTGCAAAATGTGGTTTTGTCTCTTCCATATTCTGGTTTTTTAATTACTCCGTCGGCTGGATGAATTGACCATAGATGTAACCACCGATGGCTGCGGCGATGATAACCCAGATAGGGTTGACACCCATCAGCCATATCAAGATGGCGGTGAAGATAGGTATCCAACAATTCACCAAGGAGATACGGGCACTCTTGGCAAGCGAGAACGTAGGTACGGCTATCAGTGCCACGACGGCAGGACGAATGCCCGCAAACATGGCGGCAATCACCTTGTTGTCCTCAAACTGATGGAAAAACATCGCTATCGCTAATATAATAAGGAAGGAAGGCAATGAGGCACCGAGGGTGCAAACAATGGCTCCTGGTGTCTTTGCCAACTTATACCCCAATAAGGAACTTATGTTGATAGCCAAGGCTCCCGGACATATCTGGGTGGTGGCAATGGCATCCACAAACTCCTCTTTCGTCATCCATTGATGCTTGTCAACAACTTCCGACTCTATAATAGGAATCATGGCATAGCCACCCCCAAAGGTGACTATGCCAATCTTCA
>ERZ780095.103-NODE-103-length-36048-cov-7.52432_pt1 | contig 36048 bp, 29 predicted proteins | sample MGYA00511574_ERZ780095 | MGnify/ENA primary metagenome ERZ780095 (study PRJEB29588, sample SAMEA2153837) | human gut metagenome | biome: human gut; feature: human-associated habitat; material: faeces | place: Denmark | collected 2008/2010 ...
ATGCTACATTCTGTTTATTTCTAATTCGTAACCTCTTCTTTTTATGAGATAAAAATTTATCTCATTCTCAATTACTTATAAAAAATACGTACTTTCGGTTCTGAAAAGTAATTCTCTATTAAGATTGAATGAATGACGGACGTGCAGCAGTCGCTTTTAGCAGATTGTTGCGCGTTTTTCTTTGTCAGTTCGGGGAAAAGTATTATTTTTGCGGATGGGTTCTTATATAATGAGAAATTAGAAATGAGAAATGAAAAATGAGAAATATGAAAAAACTGGATCATATCAAGGCAATCGCTTTTGATGCCGACGACACCCTCTGGGCCTTGCAGACTTACTTCGAGGAAGTGGAGGCTGAGTACTGTGACTTGCTTTCTGACTATGGAAGCAAGGAGGAAATCTCTGCTGCACTCTTCGAGACGGAAGGGGGAAACATGGAGGACTTGGGATATGGCGTCAAGGCGTTCACCATCTCATTAGTGGAAAATGCCATCAAGGTGAGCGACGGAAAGGTACCTGCCCGCGTGATTGGCAGAGCGGTGGAATTGGGAAAGACGCTGCTGAGACTGGATGCCAAACCGCTCGAAGAGGTGGAGGAGACTTTGGCAAAACTCAGAAAGACGGAATATAAGTTGGCGGTCTTTACCAAGGGCGAACTGCAGGATCAGGAGAATAAACTCTGGCGATCGGGACTGCAGCGATATTTTGATGTGGTGAGCATCGTGAGCGACAAGAAACCGGAGGCTTATCGCCGACTTTGCCGTGAGTTGGGCGTGCTGCCGGAGGAATTGGTGATGGTGGGCAACAGTTTCAAGAGCGACATTGCGCCTGCCCTCAAGATAGGAGCTTCTGCCATTCATATCCCATTTCATACGATATGGGCGCATGAAAAAACGGAGGAGTTCGAACATGAACGCCTCCGTCGTATTACTCATTTTTCGGAAATTCTCCATCTCGTTTAGTCTTGTTTCAAGGATTTTTTCAGATTTCAAGCGATGAACGCATGAACTTTATTTGAGTTCTTCCTTGATTTTTTCCGCTGCTTTCAGGGCTGCTTTCAGGGCAGCGGCATTGGCAGTCCGCGCATTGGCCTTGCGGTGATAGCTCTGGATATTGCCCCGAGAATCACGGAGAGCGAGCGAATCATCCTTCATATAGACGAATGAAAGCGTGTCGTAGGTGGTTTTCTCGTTGAAAACGACATTATTAAACTCGTATCTTCCTTTCACTAAGATCAGCTTGCCGTTGTAGGCGTGCCACTCTGTGTAAAGGGGAACTTTAGGGTATTCCACAGGACTGTCATCCTCTACCGAACTGTTGGTCGCCACCATTCCCACGGAGCGTGCTTCTCCCATTCGCTTGAGCGTAAAACCGTATTCGCGCGGAATCATGTAGGTTTCCACGATGCTGTCGGGCATATTGGCGAGAATGCGCTGCTGCTGCCTCTTGGAGAGATGGGTGACATCTCTGAGATGAGGCATCACCTGATAGGTCCAGGTAGCCTTGAGCTTGTCGAGATCGATCACCATGTCGGCACCATTCTTGTCATCCTTGTCGGTGCAAGGCATCACGCAAATCCAGTCGCCAATCTCGATGTCGCCAAATACCTGATGGTTGCGGGTGGCATCGAGGATGTTGTAACGGATAGGGTCGCCGCCTCCATTGGGAAGCAGGACGACGGCGGTGTCGGAGCAGCCCATGCACGCCAATCCATAGATCGCCTTGTCGCCCTTGGCAGGTTTCGACATGCTGATAGGCAGGTTGGTCTTCACCCTCTGTGGCTTCGGACCATGATGGCAAGACAGCATGGCAAGAGATGCCATGGTTATGATTAAAAGAGTCTTAATTTTCATTCTTGTCTTTTTATTTCTTTGGCAAAGGTACAACAAAATGCGATAAATACAAAATAAATCCCAAAAAGATTTTATTCTTTGAGAGAAAAATAGTACTTTTGCACAAAATAACAACAACAACTTTAAAAAAGATATTATAAAATGCTGAGCAAGGATAGTAAGATTTATATTGCTGGTCATCATGGATTGGTAGGTTCCGCTATCTGGAACAACTTGAAGAAACGTGGATACAACAACCTCGTGGGCCGTTCTCACAAGGAGTTGGACTTGACTGACCAATATGCCGTACAGAAGTTTTTTGACGAGGAGCGCCCCGACGCAGTCGTATTGGCCGCTGCCTTCGTGGGTGGCATCATGGCCAACTCGCTCTATCGTGCCGACTTCATCATGCAGAACATGAAGATGCAGTGCAATGTGATCAGCAATGCCTACAGCCATGGCGTGAAGAAACTCCTCTTCCTCGGCTCTACCTGCATCTACCCTAAGGATGCGCCCCAGCCTATGAAGGAGGACGTGCTCCTGACTTCTCCGCTGGAATACACCAACGAGGAGTATGCCATCGCCAAGATCGCTGGCTTGAAGATGTGTGAGAGCTACAACTTGCAGTATGGCACCAACTATATCGCCGTGATGCCAACCAACCTCTATGGTCCTAACGACAACTTCCACTTGGAGAACAGCCACGTGATGCCTGCCATGATGCGCAAGATCTACTTGGCGAAACTCATCCACGAGGGCGACTGGAAGAGCATCGAGGTGGATATGAACAAGCGTCCGATCAATCCTACCGACAAGCTCCGTGCCATCATCGGCGAGGGCAACGTGGATGGTAACAACGACCACGAGCGCATCTTGAAGGCACTGGAGTTCTATGGTATATATAATAATAAGGTGGTGCTCTGGGGCACTGGCAAGCCTTTGCGTGAGTTCCTTTGGAGCGAGGACATGGCGGATGCTAGCGTTCACGTGCTCCTGAACGTCGATTTCAAGGACATCATCGGCATTGAGAAGTACTCTTCCGTATTCTATGGTGCCAAGGTGGATGGAGCCGTTGACCGCAACAACTCTGAGGGTCGTGGTGGAGCCATCCCTTCGCTTGGCGAGATACGCAACTGCCACATCAATGTGGGCACAGGCAAGGAGTTGACCATCCGTGAACTCTCCCAGCTCATCGTCAAGACCGTGGGCTTCGAGGGAACCGTGGAGTTTGATGCTACCAAGCCAGACGGCACACCTAGAAAGCTCATCGACGTGAGCAAGCTTCACTCGCTCGGTTGGACCCACAAGGTGGAGATCGAGGACGGCGTGGAGAAACTCTATGAGTGGTATCAGCAGAGCCTGAAAGAGTAAAAGGGTAAATGAAAGACAAAAGTCTTATTCTAAGATAATAGAAAAATGGAAGTAATCAAGACTGATATAGAAGGAGTATTGGTGATAGAGCCTCGCATCTTCAAGGATGCCAGGGGTTATTTCTTCGAGAGCTTCTCGCAGAGGGAGTTTGACGAGAAGGTGGTGCCTATCTTGGGGCATCAGGTGAATTTCTGCCAGGACAACGAGAGCATGTCGTCCTACGGCGTGATGAGAGGTCTGCATTTCCAGCGTCCACCTTTCACCCAGAGCAAACTGGTGCGTTGCGTGAAGGGTGCGGTGCTCGATGTGGCAGTTGATATCCGCAAGGGTTCGCCTACCTTTGGCAAACACGTGGCGGTGGAACTCACCGAGGACAATCATCGCCAGTTCTTCATCTCTCGTGGCTTCGCCCATGGCTTCGCCGTGCTGAGCGAGACCGCCGTGTTCCAGTACAAGTGTGATGAGTTCTATCACCCAGAGGCAGACGGTGGCATCTCCATCCTCGACGACAGCCTTGGCATCGACTGGAAGATTCCTACCGACCATGCCATCCTGAGCGAGAAGGACACCAAGCACGACTTGCTGAAGGACTTCGATACGCCATTCGACATCAATGTAAGCTTGTACGAATAATTGAACTTCCGTACAACGAAAATTTGTATTAAAATCATCAGAGAAAATGAATATACTAGTGACAGGTGCCAACGGTCAGCTCGGCAATGAGATGAGAATCGTTAGCCAAAATTCCACAGACCACTATATCTTCACGGATGTCAACCAGGTGGAGGGGCTTGAGACCACTTACCTCGACATCACGGATATGGATGCCATCAGAAAGATGGTGAAGGAGAATGATGTCAATGTCATCGTCAACTGTGCCGCATGGACCAATGTGGATGCTTGTGAGACCGATGAGAAATTGGCGGCGCTCGCCGAGAAACTGAACGCCGATGCCCCTGAGAACCTCGCCCAGGCGATGAAGGAGGTGAATGGATTGCTGGTTCAGATTTCCACCGACTATGTGTTCGGCAAGGAACCCTACAATGTGCCTTGCAGTCCGGAGCAGAAGGGCACGCCTACGGGCGTATATGGCACGACCAAGCTGCATGGCGAGCAGAAGATCATCGCTACGGGATGCAAGTATGTCATCATCCGCACGGCTTGGCTGTACTCTGAGTTTGGCAAGAACTTCTGCAAGACGATGCTCAACTTGACCGCCACCAAACCGCAGTTGAAGGTGGTGTTCGACCAGTGTGGCACGCCTACCTACGCCCTTGACCTCGCCAATGCCATCGTCACTATATTAAATAAGGTGAAGGAAAGCCAATCTTCTGCTGACGGCAATGCTTCTTCGGAGGGCAATGCTCCTGCTGGGGCAGATGCTGCCGAGAAATACGTGGGCGTTTATCACTTCTCGAACGAGGGCGTTTGCTCTTGGTACGACTTCACGCAGATGATAGCGAGAATCGCAGGGCACACCGAGTGTGACATCCAGCCATGCTATAGCTCCGAGTTCCCTTCGCCAGTGACTCGTCCGGCTTACTCCGTGCTCGACAAGCGCACCATCAAGGAGACTTTCGGTGTGGAAGTGCCTTACTGGATTGACTCGCTGGAGAAATGTATCGCCAATCTGAAGAAGACTTTTTAATTAGTAACAATCAAGACATTTCGAAATATGGCAAAAAGAAATATCGTTATCACAGGCGGTGCGGGCTTCATCGGCTCACACGTTGTTCGCCTCTTCGTGAACAAGTATCCTGAGTACAACATCATCAACCTCGATAAGTTGACCTACGCTGGCAACCTCGCCAACCTGAAGGACATCGAGGACAAGCCAAACTATAAATTCGTGAAGATGGATATCTGCGACTTCGATGCCTTCTATCAGTTGATGCAAGACGAGCACGTGGATGGCATCATCCATCTTGCCGCCGAGAGCCACGTGGATAGAAGCATCAAGGACCCTTTCACCTTCGCACAGACCAATGTGATGGGAACCTTGTCTCTGCTCCAGGCAGCCAAGACCTATTGGGAGAGCCTTCCTGAGGGTTACGAGGGCAAGCGATTCTACCATATCTCTACCGACGAGGTGTATGGCGCCTTGCAGATGACTCACCCAGAGGGCGTGCCAGCTCCATTCACCACCAAGGCTTCGAGCGACAAGAACCATGAGGCTTATGGCGAGGAGTTCTTCTTGGAGACCACCAAGTACAACCCTCACTCTCCATACTCAGCCTCAAAGGCTAGTTCCGACCACTTCGTGCGTGCTTTCCACGACACCTACGGAATGCCTACCATCGTGACCAACTGCTCCAACAACTATGGTCCATATCAGTTCCCAGAGAAGTTGATTCCTCTCTTCATCAACAACATCCGCCATCGCAAGCCATTGCCAGTGTACGGCAAGGGTGAGAACGTGCGCGACTGGTTGTATGTGGAGGATCACGCTCGTGCCATCGACATGATATTCCACCATGGCAAGATCGCCGAGACCTACAACATCGGTGGTTTCAACGAGTGGAAGAACATCGACATCATCAAGGTGGTGATCAAGACCGTGGATCGCTTGCTCGGCAGAAAGGAAGGCGAGGACATGGACCTCATCACCTACGTGACCGACCGCAAGGGTCACGACATGCGCTATGCCATCGACTCACGCAAGCTCCAGAAGGAACTCGGATGGGAACCTTCCCTACAGTTTGAGGAGGGCATCGAGAAGACCGTGAAGTGGTATCTCGACAACCAGGAGTGGATGGACAACGTGACGAGCGGTGACTATCAGAAGTATTACGAGAACATGTACAAGAACAGATAATAACATTTCAATCTCAGAAAGAATCAAATAACAGTTATAACTTCAATATCAAGGATGACAAACAAAAATGCACATCATCTGCCAGCGTGGGCAGAAATCGAATATACGGCGTTATGCAAAAGCCCTTATCTGTCAACTCCATTCTTCGTGCCTAAGGAGTCGAAAGTGTTCCTTTGCAGAGAGGATGGAAGCAGAAAAGAGGCGAGAATCTTATACCTGGTCTTCAAGCCAGCTGATGCACCTGAGGACGCAGAGTGGGAAGACGACCCAGTGCCAGGTGAAATCCTAGTGTCGGTCTTGGGCGATGATGACGAGGAGGTGGAGCCAGTCAAGGCTGTCTTCCTCGACCAGGATGTAGAGGACTTCATCCAGGTGGTGGAGGAGGATGATGCTACCATCACCTTCGACATCGACTGGTACTATGGTGAGGTGAAAGTGGAGAAGTCGGAGAAGACTCGTGACGGATTCGTCTGCAAGAAGGAGGACTTCGGCGACGAGGGACTGCTTGTCACCTTGACTCCTGATGAGGGCGCACCTTTCACGATGCGCTTGCAGATTCCATACCTGGGCTTCTCGCTCTACGACAAGGATGGCAACAAGGTGCACGGAGATGTGGTCGTGCCTCACGACAAGGTGAACGACTATAGTTATGACTTCGTGGGCGATGACAACAACGACCGCTTCTCGCTCCACTTGGACAATGACAAGCTCATCTATACTTGTGTGCTCCGTCCTCACGAGGCGAAACTCGTGGTACGTGACCAAAGACAGAAGATGGCGATCGTGGATGAATTGCCATCAGAGGGCAAGTTGACCGACTTGATGATGAATGCCCACGAGATTCTTGTGAAGAACAAGAACTATCGCTGGCGTGTCACCCTGAGCGGCACTTCTCTGGAGTCGGAGAGCGAAAGCGAGTTTGAGCTGGAGCCTACTGCCTTGGGCAACTATGCTTACGAGCAGTTCCAGAAGGCAGCTGGAAATATCGACGAACTGGGCGGTCATCTGATAGCCTTGGAACAGAAGTATGCTTTCCAGTGGTTCTGGTTGAAAGAGGAGGATTGGCGCCACGACGATGCCATGTTCGATATGTTCATGAAGCAGTTGGTGGCATTCTCTTATGTCAGTCAGAAGCCTATCCAGGGCGACCAGTTGCAAGCACGCAACAACAAGCGCAAGATACGCCGTTGTGCCAAGATGATTTTGGCGCATCAGGCTGGAGAGCAGAGTCTCTGGGACGAGGATGAGGAGGCACGCAAGGAAATCCTCTATCTCTTCAGTACATTCCACAAGGAATTTACGGAGGCATTGGAAAATTAAACATTAAACATTATTAATAAACGCCTAGTATAGGGGTGAATTCGGATTTTTTTCCCTAATTTTGCACCTTGGTAAATTATGTATTGTAAAATCTGAAGAAAATATACAATAAAAATAATGAAGAAGAAAATTCAGTTCAGTCTCGTCTATCGAGACATGTGGCAGAGTTCTGGTAAGTTCCAGCCACGTAAAGACCAGTTGGCTAAGATAGCCCCAGTGATCATCGAGATGGGTTGCTTTAGCCGTGTAGAGACCAATGGTGGTGCCTTCGAGCAGGTAAACCTCTTGGCAGGTGAGAACCCTAACGAGGCTGTTCGCGCATTCTGCAAGCCTTTCAATGAGGCTGGTATCAAAACCCACATGCTCGACCGTGGTCTGAACGCTCTTCGTATGTATCCTGTGCCAGACGATGTACGTGCCCTCATGTACAAGGTGAAGGCTAAGCAGGGTACCAACATCACCCGTATCTTCGATGGTTTGAACGATGTGCGCAACATCATTCCTTCTATCAAGTGGGCTAAGGAAGGTGGCATGACTCCTCAGTGTGCGCTCTGTATCACCAATTCTCCTGTACATACACTCGAATACTATATGAACATTGCCGACCAGCTCATCGCTGCTGGTGCAGAGGAAATCTGCTTGAAGGATATGGCTGGTATCGGTCAGCCTGCATTCCTCGGCAAGCTCACCAAGATGATCAAGGACAAGTATCCTGAGATTATCATCCAGTATCATGGTCACTCAGGTCCTGGTCTCTCCATGGCTTCCATCCTTGAGGTTTGCAACAATGGTGCCGACATCATCGATACAGCTATCGAGCCATTGTCTTGGGGTAAGGTTCACCCAGACATCATCTCTGTCATCAGCATGTTGAAGAACGAGGGCTTCGAGGTGCCTGAGATCAACATGAGCGCTTACATGAAGGCTCGTGCCATGACCCAGGAGTTCATCGACGAGTGGCTCGGTTACTTCATCAACCCAGGTAACAAGATCATGAGCTCTCTCTTGCTCGGTTGCGGTCTTCCTGGTGGTATGATGGGTTCTATGATGGCAGACCTCGGTGGTATGCGTCAGACTATCAACAACATCCGCAAGAAGAAGGGTGAGGAGGAATTGTCTATGGACGACCTCTTGATCAAGCTCTTCGACGAGGTAGAGTATGTTTGGCCACGTGTAGGTTATCCTCCATTGGTAACTCCATTCAGCCAGTACGTGAAGAACATCTCATTGATGAACCTCCTCACCATGGAGCAGGGCAAGGGCCGCTTCGTGATGATGGACGACTCTATGTGGGGTATGATTCTCGGTAAGAGTGGTAAGATTCCTGGCACTATCGACCCAGAGTTGGTAGAGCTGGCTAAGAAGCAGGGCAGAGAGTTCACCGACGTTGACGCTCACACATTGCTCACCAACGCCCTCGATGACTTCAAGAAGGAGATGGACGAGAACGGTTGGGACTACGGTCAGGACGATGAGGAGCTCTTCGAACTCGCCATGCACCCAGAGCAGTATCGCAACTATAAGAGCGGTCAGGCTAAGAAGAACTTCTTGGCAGACCTCCAGAAGGCTAAGGACGCTAAGCTCGGCAGCACTTTGACTCCAGCTCAGCTCGCTGAGTTCAAGCACGCCAAGGCTGATGCTATCGTAGCACCAGTGGCAGGTCAGATCTTCTGGGAGTTCCAGGGCGAAGGCGAGTGCGCACCAGCCGTAGAGCCATTCATCGGCAAGGAGTACAAGGAAGGCGACGCATTCTGCTACATCCTCGCTCCATGGGGTGAGTTTGAGACAGTGCCAGCCGCTCTTGGTGGTAAGCTCGTGGAAATCAATGCTAAGCAGGGCAGCAAGATCCGCAAGGGCGATGTCATCGCTTACATTGAGCGCGAGAATAAAGAATAAATGATAAATAATAATGTATAAATAGGCATACGCCCAATATACAGTATTTATAATTTATGAATTATAATTTATTAATTGACAAGTATTATCCTGAGGACAATGAGCTTCGTCATATCCTCATCAACCATAGCCAATCTGTAGCGCGAAAAGCGCTACAGATTGTTTCGTCTCATCCTGAATTGCACCTCGATGCCCAGTTTGTAGAGGAAGCAGCCATGCTTCACGACCTGGGAATCTTCCGCACGGATGCCCCTGGCATACAGTGTTTCGGCTCGGAGCCTTACATCTGTCATGGACGATTGGGAGCGGAAATCTTGCGCAAGGAGGGCTATGAGCGACATGCTCGTGTATGCGAGCGACATACGGGTGCCGGAATCACTTGCAAGGAAATCATCGCACAGGGATTGCCGTTGCCTCACCAAGACTTTCTGCCAGAAACACTGGAGGAGAAAGTCATCTGCTATGCTGATAAATTCTTCAGCAAGACGCACCTCGACCGAGAAAAATCCATCGAGAAAGCCGAGAAAAGCTTGGCTAAGTTTGGAGAGGATGGGGTGATGCGCTTCCGAGAGTGGGAGCGGATGTTTGAATAACGAATGATTCTGTCATTTGATTGATCATTAGAATCCTATTTTTGAATGAGAAAACAATCGATTATAGTACTTCTGCTGTTTGCCTTCATCTGCATGATGGCAAGCCCTAACTTGTTGCTTGCCAAAAAGAAGAAAAAGGACAAGAGGGCAGATGCAGCCTTGGCGGTGGGCGACTCCATACTCGTGGATTCGCTCGGCAATGTCATCGGTGATTCCCTGGGAAATGCCGAGGCGGACACTGCGTCCATGGACTCCTTGCAGAAGGCTATTTGGAAACATAATAAGGTGGTGGATGATAGTATCCGCCTCGATAGCTTAAACCGCAAGAAGTCGGGAGGCGTGGACGCTCCTGTCGATTATACGGCAGAAGACTCCCTCGTCTATGACGCTCCCAACAAGGTGGCGCATCTCTATGGCAACTCCAACGTGAAATACACCAACATGGACCTCACGAGTGACAAGATTGCCATGGACATCGACAAGAGTACGGTGAAAGCTACTGGTACTGCCGACTCTACCGCCGATAAGGGCGTGAAGGGAAGACCTGTCTTCAAGATGGGCTCGGACACCTATGATACCGATACCATCGCCTTCAACTTCAAGAGCAAGAAAGCCCTTATTAATAATGTTTATACAGAACAGCAAGATGGATTCTTGACGGGTGCTCGCTCCAAGCGTGACTCTTCGGGTGTCATCTATTTGCAGCATGGTCGATACACCACGTGTGATGACCCACATCCAGACTTCTACATCTCCTTGTCTCGTGCCAAGGTGCGCCCTGGCAAGGACGTGGTGTTTGGTCCGGCTTATCTCGTGGTCTGCGATGTGCCGATGCCGTTGGCTATTCCATACGGTTTCTTCCCATTCACCAAGAGTTATTCCAGCGGTTTCATCATGCCTACCTATGGTGATGAGAGCGACCGTGGTTTCTATCTCCGTGATGGTGGTTATTACTTCGCCATCAGCGACAAGTGGGACTTGAAACTCCTGGGCGAGATTTACACCAAGGGCTCTTGGGGAATATCTGCTGCCAGCAACTATCGCAAGCGTTATAAGTATTCGGGCAGCTTCTTCTTCAGCTATCAAGATACGAAGACGGGCGACAAGGGAATGCCTGACTTTGCGGAGCAGGAGAGTTTCAAGATCCAGTGGAGTCACCGACAAGACTCCAAGGCAAGTCCTTTCAGTTCGTTGTCGGCAAGCGTCAACTTCGCCTCTACGAGTTATGAGCGCAACAATCTGAACTCGCTCTACAATCCGCAGACCTTGACGCAGAGTACACGTACTTCTTCCGTCAACTGGAGCACTGGCTTCTCTAGCATCGGCATGACGCTGAGTGCCACGATGAACCTCTCCCAGAATATGCGAGATTCTACCATCTCCATGACGTTGCCAGACTTGAATATCTCCATCGCCCGATTCTATCCTTTCCGCAGAAAGAAGATGGTGGGAGACGAGAGATGGTACGAGAAGATTGCGATGAGCTATACGGGTCACATCAGCAACTCCATCAACACGAAGGAAGACAAGTTGATGCATAGCAATCTCATCAAGGACTGGCGCAATGCTTGGCAACATCAGATTCCTATCAGTGGTTCGTTCACCCTCTTCAAGTACATCAATGTGAACCCAAGCTTCAACTTCACCGACCGTATGTACACCAACAAGGTGACGAAGTCGTGGGATGAGCAGAAGCAAGTGGAGGTGTGCGATACCACATACGGCTTCCACAATGTCTATAACTGGAACTTCAGTGTGGGCTTGTCCACCAAGTTGTATGGCTTCTGGGTGCCAAGCCGCAAGATATTCGGCGACAAGATACAAGCCATCCGTCACGTGATTACCCCAACCGTCAGCTTCAGCTATGCGCCAGACTTCGGTGCTACTCGCTATGGCTATTGGGACACTTATCAGAAGACCGATGCCGATGGCAATGTCTCGCTCGTTAGCTATTCGCCATACCAAGGTTCGCTCTATGGCGTGCCTGGCAAGGGAAAGACGGGAAGTCTCTCGTTCTCCTTGGGCAACAACTTGGAGATGAAGGTCAAGAGCGACAAGGACTCCACGGGATTCAAGAAAATCAGCTTGATTGATGCGTTCGACATCAATATGAGTTACAATATGGCAGCCAAGGTTCGTCCTTGGAGTGACATGAACATCAACTTGCGCTTGAAGTGGTGGAAGAACTACACGTTCAATATGAATGCCGTCTTCGCTACTTACGCCTATGAGATGGATGACCAGGGCAACGTCTATGTGGGCAACCACACGGAGTGGGGCAAGGGTCGTTTCGGACGATTCCAGGGAATGTCGCAAAACCTCTCGTTCACTTTGACCCCAGAGAAGTTGGCTAAGCTTTTCGGAGGAGGCAAGAGCGATAGCGATGACAAGAACAACAATCGCAATCAAGATGACGATGAGGGCATGGACACCGACATCGAGAGCAATGTCGATGATACAATGGAGAAAGGAAAGAACGGTGCCAAGAAGAAGGGTGGCAAGGTTAAGACCGACTCGGATGGCTATATGGCTTTCAAGATGCCTTGGTCGTTGACCTTCGGATATGGTATCACGATGCGTGAGGACACACGCCGTGAGAAGTTCAATGAGAAGTCCATGCGTTACCCATACAAGTTTACACAGACGCTCAATATGAGTGGTAACGTGCGAATCAGTGACGGATGGAACATCAGTTTCTCTTCTGGTTACGACTTCGACAACCACAAGATGAGTATGACTACGGCAAGCTTGCAGCGTGACTTGCACTGTTTCAACATGAGTTGCTCGGTGGTGCTCGCTCCTTATACAAGCTATAACTTCACCTTCCGTTGTAACGCCTCTACGCTGACGGATGCGTTGAAGTACGACAAGCGAAGCGGTTATTCCAATGCCGTGCAGTGGTACTAAGAGAAAAAATGCCGTTCCGCGTCATTCGGAGAAATATATGATGTGTGATTAGGAAAAGACAAATAAAAATGATACAAAAAAAAGCCTCGGAGTTTTTGCTCCGGGGCTTTTTTGTACATATTAAGAAGTTATAGAAGTTAAGAGAAGTTCAAAATCTTACTTCTTAAATTCTTTCTTTTTCTTCATTCGTTTTCCTACGAAGTTCCAAGCTGGCATCTTCTTCAAGGTACTTCTTACTGGTTGAATGTCCCAGAGAAGGAAGATGAGAAGCACGGCAACGGCGATGATGCAAGTGATGCCGTAGAGCTGCTTGACGCTGATCATCAAGAGCTGGGTGGCGTCGTAAGGCAAGCCACGAGCCATGTTGTCTGCCATCTGATGACGAATGCCGAAACTATAGAGACCTGTACACATCGTTGACATCGGTCCGTTTCTCACGATACCCGCCATCGTCAATCCCATGAAGAAGTGCTGGAATGGCATCAACTCCTCTAGGTACACCGTCAGCATCACGAAGAATATCGCATTGCCGAAGCTGCGAGAGAATGTTGGCAGATAGAGCGCCTCGATAGGCAAGCCTGGGTCGATGAGGAAATACATCATCACCGGATAGAGTGCCATCGCCGCCACTCCAAGGGTCAGCAAGCGAGTGTATTTCTGATGGAGCACCTTGCACCAGAAGAGGCAGAACAAGCAACCAGCGATGGCTCCCACCCATTCCACGAAGTTGAGCACGTTGGTGGTGACGATGCCGAAGTGAAGCACGCCACCCGTGAAGGCGGTCTGCAATACCTTTGGAGTACTGCCCATGAACTCGACGAAGGCGAAGAGGATGAGCAGGGGAACGAGACGCTTGTACTTCCATGCGGCAGGCTCGATGTAAGGGTGACGGATATGGAGCATACGGTTGATGCAGAAATAGCCTGTCACGATGAAGAGCATCAAGTCCATCCACATGATGTCGCTCTCAAACCAGTTGTAATGTTCTCCGTAATTGAAGAAGAAGATGAACTCCAGCATCCAAGCCGACCACAAGAACAAGCCTAGGTAGTCGAGACTGATGAAAGGCAATGGTTTCATGAAGCGGAACTCATGGGTGGTGACGTAGAGGAAGAGTGCGATGAAGAGTAGTACTCCCGTCATCGTCCAGTTGATGATGCGCCAATCCTGGTAGATATAAATCAGATGCTCGGTGATCCATGGCGAGAGAAACATGTTTCCCAGCACGATGCAATAAAGCAATGGGAAGAAGATGGTAAAGTCGCGCTTAGGGGTCATCCACAACTGAATCGTTGACATACACTCAAATGTACCGCAGAGTTTGAAGAAACCTGCGATGTAAGCGAGAATGCACATCACGGGAACAGAATCTGTCCACATGATGAGGAAGTTGCAAGCCGCCACCACCAAGGCTGCATTGATGAGCAACTGGCGGTTGGTGAAGTGGAACTTCATCTTGAAGAGGAAGGGGAATGGCATCGCCACACCCACTACGTTGAACATGATGATCATGAGCACGTCCTCTCTCATCAAACTATACTCACCCATCACCTGGCTCATCGCTCCTCCATAGATGCCGCTCGACATCAAGAAGCAGAAAGCGATGAAGAAATATATCCAGGGTTGCAGTCGGCGAGGAATATATCCATTGAACGAAGGGACACGAAAGGGTCCCTGTAACATAGGAGGTCCTGGCATTATTTAATTCTTACTTTGGTTTCAACATTGAGTCCGGCACGAAGCAATGCCACCTGCTTAGGGTCGTTGTCCTTGGTGAGGGCGATGCGAACAGGCACACGCTGCTCTACCTTGACGAAGTTACCTGTGGCATTATCTACAGGAATCATGCTATAGGCATTGCCTGCTGCTGCAGAGAGAGCCTGCACCTTGCCGTGGAATACAACACCTGGGATGGCATCGGCGGTGAAATCCACGCTCTTGCCCACGGTGATGCCGTCCATCTGAGTCTCACGATAGTTGGCTACTACCCAAACATCGTTGTCGTCCACGATGCGAGCCAACATCTGACCAGGCTGAACCAACTGTCCCTCGTGAATGTCCTTTCTGCCCATCACGCCGTCGCAAGTAGCCACGATCACGGTGTAAGAGAGATTCAAGCGAGCCAAGTTGAGCTGAGCCTCTGCCACGCTCTCACCAGCACGAGAACCACCCAACTGCTGGCTCTGTACGTTGTGAACGGATGCAGCACTCTGCTTTCTGCTGCTAGCCTGCTCATAGCGAGCCTTGGCACCGAGATAGCGAGCGTATGCGTTATCATACTGCTGACGGGTGACAGCGTCCTTCTTCATCAAGGCAGCGAAACGATCGAAATCTTGCTTGGCGTTGATCATATCTACACGAGCCTCCTCGATGCCAGCCGAAGCTGTCTGCACATTGCTGGCAGTAGTGCCCATGCTAGCGGTAACAACCGAAGAGCTAGACTTGCTTCCACGCAATCCTGCCTCAGCCTGAGCCACGTGGAGACGGAACTCAGCGTCCTCGATGATGACGAGTGTGTCGCCCTTCTTCACGTGCTGGTAGTCGTTGAATCGAATCTCCTTGATGAATCCAGGCACACGGGTATTGATAGGAGTGATGTGTCTGTTCACCTGAGCGTCATCCGTGTAAGCCACGTCGCTTCCATGGTAGAAATGGCTGAAGCACCAAGCCACGGCTCCTGCCAAGAAGAGGATGATTACTACGTTGTATATTCTCTTAATCAGTTTCTTGTTCATAATTCTTTTTTATTTATTGATTGGAAAGCATTTGAATTTTTCACTCTTCACTCTTCGTTCTTCACTTCCTAGATTTCTCCTGCTACGTACTTCATCTTGTAGTAGGCATAAACGATGTTGATGCGAGCGTCCACCTCGTTCAACTCTGCATTGAGCTTCAAGTTGGAAGCATCCACCATGTCGGTAACCAGGGCGAGCTGGCTGAGGTAGCGAGCGTTCATCACCTCGTAGTTCTGCTGGGCTAGCTCCACGCTCTTCTTCTGGGTCTCCAGTTCCACGTAGGTCTGCTGGTACTGTACGTAGGCAGCCTGCACGTTGTTGTTGAGTTGCTCGGTCTGCACGGCATGAGCCTCACGAGCCTGGTGGGTCTCCACGGCAGCCTGCTTGATGCGCTTGTTGCTCTTGAAGAGGGAACTGAGGTTGTATTTCACGCCCACGCCCACGTACCATACGTTGAGGTTCTTGTCCACAGGAGGAAGCTCGAAGAGGATAGGACCGTCAAACTGGTCGGTTGCCACGAATGCCACCTTAGGTAGCAAGTCGCTCTTGGCAAGTTTCTCCTTCTGTTCAGCTATCTTGATGGCATTGCTGCTCTGCTCCAAGAGAGGGGAACTCATCGCTCCGGCGGTCTGCCAATAAGCCTCGCCATCCTTGCCATAAGCCTTGTCGGCGAGGGTGGCATCAGGGATGATCTGCTCGTCCTGACTCATGCCGAGGGTGTTGCAGAGTTGATGGTTGAGGATGCTGCGATTGTTGTGGAGCGATGTCAAGCCGAGTTTGAGACTCTCCATCTGTAGCTCATATCGGGTGATGTCATTCTTCAATGCCATGCCCTCCTTTTGCTTCGCCTTGATGTCCTCGATGAGTTGTTGGGTCAGCTCGATGTTCTTTTCATACACCTTGATGCGGTTGTCTATCTTATAGAGGTCGAGGTACTGACCGAGGGCGATGAAGCGCATCTGCTGGCGAGTGAGCTTGACGCCCACCTCAGCTTGCTGCTTGCCCAGTTCTGCCAGGCGGATGCCTGCGTTGATGGCACCACCGGCATAGACTACCTGTTGGGCATTGAATGCGAAGTTGTTGCCGAAGTGAGGGGATTTCAGTCCATGCACATTGCTAAAGTCACGGTCGGTGAGCAGTGCATTGCCGATGTAGCTGAACGATAAGGAAGCGTCGAGGTCGGGGAGTCGCTTGCTCTTGGCGCTCTCGATGCCGAGGTTGGCAGCCTCCACGCCCGTCTTGGCAGCGGTGAGGCTCTTACTGTTTCCTTCAATCTTGTCGAAGAGTTGGGAGATGGTCATCGCCTCTTGCTTGCCGGCTGTAGCGGTATTGCCAGTAGCGATAGCATTGCCCATTGCGGCAGTTGACGTTGGGTTAGACTGAGCCATAGTCCAGATGGTGCCTCCTGCCAGCAGAAGGCTTACGAACATGATTTTCTTTATCATTTAATTAACTTTTAGAATAAACTTGTCATAGATACGCATCTTTTTCATGCGATTTCTGTTATCTCTTGAATTCGGGTGCAAAGGTACGATGTTTTTGTCAATTGCTCGTTTCAAAAATAACGCGCGGAATGGACTATTTGGGAATAAATGTTCTTTTATGTCACATAAAATTCGTAATTTTGCAATCGAAAAAGGAACAGGCGAACCATAAGTGATGTTTTGTTACCTATGGCGTGACACTTCTTATATATATAATAAGGTATAGATTTTCAGAATAAAAAGGTGTAGAATGGATTTATCGGAATTGAGCAGTTATCAGGAGGCGAGTCTTTTCACCACTCATCTCGAAGAGTGGCAAGACGGACCTCAGGTGATTACTTATGGAGCCATATTGATTTGCCGCAAGGGCAAGGCGACGGTGAACATCAACTATAAAGAATGGCATCTGCATGGGGGGCGGTCATCACCGTCTTCCCCAATGACGTGGTGGAACTGAAAGTGAAGAGTGAAGCTTCACTCTTCGATGTCGAGATGTTGAAGTACAACGCCTCGCTCTTGAGGGAAGCCAGCTTGCAGTTGGAACAAACCGTGTATTCTTCTTTGCGAGAGGACAGATGCAGGCAGGATACGCCTGTGGTGACGAACATCATCGACAGCATGTTCGCCCTCTTGAAGGTGTATTTCAACCAGTCGGAATGCACTTGCATCTCCCAGTTGGTGCTCTTGCAGCTGAAGGCGTTCTTCGTAGGGTTTCATGAATACTTGCAGCGCAATCCGCAGAACCGCCCTGATGACGAGGTGAAGTCTTATCGGGTGAGAGAGTTGTTCAATCGCTTCATAATGCTGATGGAGCGAGACTATAAGCTGTCACGTGATGTCAACTATTATGCCGACCTCATGCACATCACCTCCAAGTATCTCACCAATATCGTGAGGCAGGTGGCGGGGCACACGCCCAAGACCATCATCGATCAGTATGTCATCCTCCAGCTCAAGATGCAACTCCAGCGGAGCAGCCAAAGCATTAAGGAGATAGCATGGGAATATCATTTCACGGATGTGAGTTTCTTCTGCCGATATTTCAAGAAACATACGGGACTGACGCCACAGCAGATGAGATAATGGGGGATTTTGGAGGCGTGCTCAAGAATCAGAGCATCGGTGTCGCCTCTGCCGATGGCAAGGCTTATATCCATACGGCGGGCAAGGTGCATGATGCCAGCCAGTTGTGGGGCAACCTGCCAATCCTAAGCTCAAGGACATGGGCATTCTCGCCAGCACCGACCCTGTGGCTCTCGACCAAGCTTGCCTCGACCTCGTGTTCAATCACAAGGCTCAGCCAGGCGATGACGAGAAACCGCTCATCGAGCGCATCAATCGCTAGCACGGAACCTATATCACCGATTAGCTTACAAATTGTAAGTTGCCGGCGATTTTTGTAAAATAATTGAAGAAATATTCGTGCATATCTGAAATAATTAGTAATTTTGTAGCCGAAAAAGAGAGAAATTTATAAATCGAAAGAGAGAATATATTAATTTAATATTTATATTTATGAAGATGCGACATCTACATTCGGCAGGAATTTGCCGTGCGGCAGGTTCCGTAGCCAACAGAATGCTGTTGCTTTGTATGTTGGGCATTGCGATGCCACAAGCAACCTTTGCAGCGGTCAATTCTGTTGAACAAAGAGCGTCAGTCTCTGGTGTCATTATTGATGCCAATACTCAGGAGACTATTGTTGGCGCAAGTGTTTTGGTTAAAGGCACAACCACTGGTGCAGTTACCGATATTGACGGTAAGTTCACCATGGCAGTGGATAAGCTACCGGTAACCCTTGTTGTTACCTATGTAGGTTATCAGAAAAAGGAAGTGAAGGTTTCTTCTCAGGGACAGACTACCATTACGCTATCTGAGGATAGCCAGATGATGGATGAGGTCATCGTCACCGGTTATGGTACTTTCAAGAAATCGGCGTATGCTGGTTCTGCTGCCAATGTGAAGGCGGACAAGATAGCCGATGTTCCTACCGTTTCTTTTCAGGATATGTTGCAAGGTAATGCCACGGGTGTGCAGTTCTCTGCTGCTTCAGGACAGCCTGGTGCTTCTTCCAACGTGAGCATCCGTGGTATGGGTTCCATCAATGCCAGCAACACTCCTCTTTATGTAATCGATGGTGTGCCTGTGATGAGTGGTTCCATCAACTCAATCGATTCTGATGCAGGACTTGACATTATGTCCACTCTTAATACCAACGACATCGCCAGCATCACCGTTATCAAGGATGCAGCGGCAGCTTCCCTCTATGGTTCTCGTGCCGCCAATGGTGTCATCATCATCACCACCAAGCAAGGACAGCAGGGTAAGCCAAAGGTTTCTTTGCAGGCAGACTGGGGTTTCTCAGACTTTGCTATGGAGTACCGCCCGGTGATGAGTGGTCAGCAGCGTCGTGACTATATCTATAATGGTCTTTACATCGGACAGATTCGTGATGGTGAGAGCGAGGAGGCAGCCAAGGCTTATGCCGATGAGAACATCGATGACTATGCTCCAGTGCCATGGTGTGGCTTCGTCGATTGGGATGATGTCCTTTTCAAGAAAGGCAGTCACCAGCAGTATGAGGCTTCCCTCTCTGGCGGTACCGATAAGTTCAAGTATTATTCTTCTATCGCTTATCTCAAGCAGGAAGGTATCACGCAGCGTTCAGGATTGGAGCGTCTGACAGGTCGATTGAACGTGGAATACAAGGCTACCAACAAGTTGACCATGGGTGCCAACGTCTTGTTCTCCAACGTCAACCAAGATGTATATAGTGAGGGATTCACCTATACTTCTCCATTCTATTCTTCGAGAAGTGCCGTGACTCCATCCGACCCAGTCTATAATGAGGATGGCACATGGAACCGTTCCCTCATCCGTATTGGCGACCGTAACCCTGCTCTCGCCAATGCCTATGATAGTCAGCGAGAGTATGTAACTCGTACTTTCAATACCATATATGGTCAGTATGAATTCATCAAGGACTTGAAGTTCAAGAGTACTTTCAGCTACGACTATATCACCACCAAAGGTAAAGACTGGGCTGACCCTCGTACTTCGAATGGTGAGGACATCAATGGTGGAATGGAGAAGAAATACTATGAGCGTCGCAAGATGGTATGGGGCAACCAGTTGTCTTATGCCAAGACCTTTGCTGAGGTTCATCATCTGGATGGATTGTTAGGCTATGAGATTGACGACCAGTATCGTGATTATCTCTCTGGATATGCCACCAACTTCGCCACTTCCGACAAAAATGATATTTCCAATGGTAAGAAGACGGAATCTGTAAGTGGAAGCAATACTCGTACTCGTATGGTTTCTTACATCGGTCGTGTGAACTATGATTACGACAACAAGTACTTCTTGGGTGCCAGCTATCGTGTGGATGGCAGCTCTCGTTTGGAGCGCAGTCATCGTTGGGGTAACTTCTGGTCTGTATCAGGAGCATGGCGTATCATCGAGGAAGACTTCATGAAGCCTACCAACAAGTGGCTCACCGACTTGAAGCTTCGTGCCTCTTATGGTGTGAATGGTACTTTGCCTTCCGACTATTATGGTTATATGGCATTGAGTAGCTTGGGCAGTGGTTACAATGAGCAACCAGCCATCATCATTTCGCAGCTTGCCAACGCCAACTTGAAGTGGGAGACCAACTACAACCTCAACTTGGGTCTTGACTTCGCACTCTTCGACCGTGTCAACGTCACTTTGGAGTACTATCTCCGCAACACCAAGAATCTCTTGATGGATAGTCCTGTGTCAATGACAACAGGTTTCAACTCTTATCTGATGAACGTGGGACAGTTGAGAAACCAAGGTGTCGAGTTGGAAATCAACTCTACCAATATCAAGAACAAGAACTTTGAGTGGAAGACCACTTTCAACTTGTCTCATAATACCAATAAGGTAGTCAACTTGGATGGTGACCAGACTGAGATCATCAGTGGAACACAGATTCACAAGATTGGTCATTCCTATCGTACATTCTATATGATAGAGTTTGCGGGAATCAATCCTGAGAATGGTAATCCACAGTTCTATACCAACGACCTCTTGGAGGACGGAACTTACAGCAAGGAAATTACCGAGGATGCCACCAAGGCAAAGTCTATCATGCTCGATAAGCATGCCGAGCCAAACATCACGGGTGGTCTCTACAATAGTTTCCGCTACAAGTGGTTTGACTTGAGCTTCCTCTTCAACTATCAGTTTGGTGGTTATTCTTATGATACTTGGGCTCAGAAGACGGAGCATGGTGGTTATGATATGGAGGCCAATATTCCTACCTATTATGCAGATAGCTGGAAGAACCCTGGTGACATCACCAAGTATGAGTGTTTCTACGACAAGAGTTCGAGCGTGGCAATGCACAAGATTACCAATAGTCGCCGCTTGCACAGCACCGACTATTTCCGTCTGAAGACCCTGACTTTTGGCTTCACCTTGCCAAAGCAGTGGACATCAGCCATCGGAATCAGCAATGCTCGTCTCTATATGTCAGCCAACAATCTCTTGACATGGGCGGCTTGGGATTATTACGATCCAGAGTCTGTGGTTAACGGAAGTGCTACTCAGTCAACACCTCCACTCAAGACCGTGACTTTCGGTTTGAACTTAAACTTCTAAATGATGATACATTATGAATAAGATATATAAATATATAATGATGGGAGCCATGGTCGTAAGCTTGTCTTCTTGCGGCAATGACTGGCTCGACTTGGAGCCATCCACATCCGTACCCACCAAGGTGGAGACCTTGGGCGAGGTTGATGCCACATTGAATGGTATCTATAGCAGCATGCAGGCATCCAATGCCTATTCCGGCCGTTTGGTGTATTATGGTGATGTGACTGCTGACGATATGCAGGCTGTCAGCTCCACCAAGCGTACTGCCTCTGCTTATCTCTATGGTTTTACCAAGAGCAATGTGCCTTCTTCTTATTGGTCAACTCCATATAGCATTATCCAAAACTGTAATGTGATTTTGGCAAACATCGACAATATTGCTGCTACAGATGAGGACTTGGAGGCAAAGAAGGAAGACTACAAGGGACAGGCTTTGGCGATTCGTGGTATGGCTCTCTTCGATTTGACCAAGCTCTTCGGCTATCCTTACACTCATGATAATGGTGCCTCTCTCGGTGCAAGCATCGTGACTGCTGTCGTGGATAAGAGCTATATGCCTCAGCGCAGTACTGTGGCTCAATGTTATGACCAGATCTTGGAAGACTTGGAGACTAGCGTTGAATTGCTTGGTGAGGAATTCAACAAGGGCAAAATCAACAAGTGGGCTGCCTTGACCCTCCTGAGCCGTGTCTATCTTTATCATGGTGACAACCAAAAGGCACTGGATGCAGCGGAGAAAGCCATCAAGGGTGCTGAGAAGAATGGTTATCAGTTGTGGAGCAATGCTGAGTATGCCAATGCTTGGGCTAATGACGTGAGTGCTGCTTCCACCAACAAGGGCGAGGTACTCTTCGAGATTATCAACTTGACTACCGATTCTCCTGGTAAGGAAAGCCTTGGTTATCTTTATTCTCCTAGTGGCTATGCCGATGCTTGTGTCACAGCGTCTTTCTACAATGAGTTGAGCGAGGACCCTAATGATGTGCGCTTGAAGGTCATCAATGTGGCAGAGAAGAAGCAATACTCTTCTTCTTCCATCTATGGCCGTGGCTATGTCAATAAGTATCAGCCACAGCAAGGCGAGAATGTGGAGGATGCCAACATCCCATTGATTCGTTTGTCGGAGGCATATCTCAATGCTGCTGAGGCTGCTGCGAAGTTGACTGCTGATGGCAATGACCACAATGCAGATGCCGTGAAGTATCTCAATGCCATCGTCAATCGTGCTAATCCTGCTAAGACAGTGGATGCCAACGAGACGGTGACTGTGGACGAGGTGCTGGAGGAACGTCGCAAGGAATTGGTAGGTGAGGGACATCGCATGTTCGACTTGCTGAGAAACGGAAAGGCTATCGAGCGCAAAAGCGAAACCAACAGCAAACTGAGCAAGACCAAGCATTCTTGCAGCAAGGAGTTCATGACCATCGCCAAGGGACAAGACAATTTCTACAAGATTGTTCTTCCTATCCCAACAGCCGAGCGTAACGTGAGCCACTTGACCAATAATCCTGGTTACGGAGAATAAGTGAAAGAAATACATATTTGATGGAGAACAATATGAAACTTATCCAAAAGTTTTTGATGATAGTAATGGTGATGCTGGCATGGTCTAGCATCACCATTTCAGCAAAGGGAGATAAGGTGGACGACAATCATCTCTCTTGCGATGGTCCTTACGTGATTTATCTGCCAGATGGAGGCGTAAGAGTAGTGAGCGTGACAGTGGCGGGAGAGGTGAAGGACACCACTTATGCCTCTTTGCCTGACAATTTTACGCTTCATGTAACCGACCATGAAGGCAATTATCCTTTCGATGTACGCCTTCATCCTGTGGTTCGCCAAGAGTGGAAGCAGAGTCAAGCGAAGAAGACCTTCGTGATGTCTGATCCCCATGGGCGCCTCAATTTGGTTATCAGCCTTTTGCAAGCAAATGGTGTTATTGATAGTCAGTTGAGATGGTCGTATGGCGATAATCAGTTGGTGGTCATCGGTGACATTTTTGATAGAGGCTATGACGTGCCACAGATATTCTGGTTGTTCTACAAGTTGGAGGCTGAGGCTGCGGAATGTGGCGGTCGAGTATCTGTGATGCTGGGCAACCATGAGCCGATGGAGTTGGCAGGCGATATGCGCTATGCCAAGCCTAAGTACAAGTTGTTGGCAGAGAAGTTGGGCATGTCTTATCGACACCTCTTCTTTCCGAATACAGAGTTGGGCAAGTGGCTGGGCACTCGCAATGCCATGCAGGTGATAGGTCGCAACCTCTTTGTTCACGCCGGTATCAGCCGTGATTTTTATGGGCGCAATCTTTCGATTCCTGTGGTCAACGATACGATCAGCAGTGTGCTTTTCAAGAAGAGCAAGCAGCGTAAGGCTCAGTCGGAATTTTGCAAGTTCCTCTATGGCAATCGTGGTCCTATCTGGTATAGAGGCTTGGTGTTGAAGACTAAGAAGTGGTCGCCATTGCCTAGTGACTCCCTCGATATGGTGCTTCAACTGTACGATGTGGATAGAATCTACGTAGGTCATACGATATTCAAGGACATCAAGAAGTTCTATAAGGGCAAGGTGATAGCCGTGAATGTTGATAATCTCGAAAATTTCAATCACCATCGAGGCAGAGCTGTCTTGATAGAAGACGACAAGGTTTATGTGGTCGGTGATAAGGGAATCAAGCGACAGATTGTCAAATAATAGATGATATTTAAAGATATTGATAAAAGGTACTCTTATAGCAAACCCTCCAAGAAATGCTCTCGTGCATCTCTTGGAGGGTTCTTTTTGTTTTCTTATAATCCTCTAGCCTTCAGGAAGCCTGAAGCATCTGGGCTCTTCATGCCTGTGAAGTCGGTAAAGATTTCCATCTGGTCCTTGGTGTTGCCTCGGCTCAGTATCTTGTCACGGAATGCCTGACCTACGGCTGGGTTCAAGGCTCCATGCTTGGCGAAGTAATCAGCGATATTCACAGCGAGCACCTCTGTCCAGAGATAGCTGTAGTAGCCTGCTGCATAGCCGCCACCCCATACATGGTTGAAATAAGAGGTGGAGTAACGAGGTGGAATCTGAGAGTTGAGCAAACCGATGTTGTGCAACTCCTCCTTCTCGAAAGCTCCCGCCATATAGGGGAAGGTACTTGCTCAGCAGAGATATGATGCCAAGCGAGGTCGAGACAGGTGGCTGCCAAGTTCTCGCCCAAGGAATATGCTGGTTGGAAACTGATGCTCTTCAGCATACGTTCCTTCAGTTCGGTTGGCATTGGCTTGCCAGTCTCAGTATGGCGAGCGTAGTGGTCGAATATCTCAGGGATGCTGGCAAACGACTCGTTAAACTGGGATGGCATTTCCACGAAGTCACGAGCTACGGCTGTGCCTGAGAGGGTGTTGTACTTGCACTTCGACAAGATGCCGTGGAGAGCATGACCGAACTCATGGAACATGGTGGTCGCCTCATCCCAAGTCACCAAGGAAGGTTGACCTTCCGGAGCCTTGGCAAAGTTGCATACATTATATATAATAGGCAACTGATGGCGCTGCTCGCTCTGTTTGGCGAAGCTGCTCATCCATGCACCGCCTCGCTTGGTAGGACGACGGAAATAGTCGCTATAGAAGAGGGCAAGCGGCTTGCCATTCTTGTCGGAAACCTCAAATACCTTCATGTCTGGGTGATAGGTTGGGATGTCCTTGCGCTCCTTAAAGTTGAGTCCATATACACGATGGGCAGCATAGAACACGCCGTTCACCTGGATGCTGTCGATATTGAAGTAAGGCTTCACCTCGTCGTCGGTGATGTTGAGCATCTCCTTCTTCATCTTGGCTGAATAGTAGAAGCGGTCGTATGGCTGAAGTTTGAAGTCCTTGCCTTCGGTCTTCTGTGCATATTCCTCTATCGCCTTGGTCTCTGCATCAGCCTTTGGCGCATATTCCTTGATGAGTTGCTTCAAGAAGTTATATACGTTGTCGGATGTCTTTGCCATCGTCTTCTCCAAGGAGTAGTCGGCGTAGGTGTCGTACCCCATCAACTTGCCTTTCTCTGCACGCAACTTGGCGATTTCTGTTACGATAGGGAAGGTGTTGAAGTCTGGGTTGGTACCATCGGCACGGTGGATGGAAGCCTCATACACTCGGCGGCGAGTCTCACGATTGGCGAGGGTTGTGAGGATAGGCTGTTGGGTGGTATTGATGATGACGATGCAATAAGGAGCCTTGCCTCCACGGCTTTCCGCATCCTTCTTGCATTGTGCGATGTCTGCATCACTCAGTCCTGCCAATTCTTCCTTGCTGTTCACCCAGACCACGGCGTTGTTGGTGGCGGCAGGAAGGAGGTTGCCCCACTGTTGTTGAAGTTCGGAGATGCGATTGTTGATTTCCTTCATGCGCTCCATCTTCTCGGTAGAGAGCATGGCACCGGAGCGTACAAAACCTTTGTAGATGACTTCTGTGAGTCGCTGGTCCTCGCCCTTGAGCTTGCTGTACTCATGGTCATAGACATACTTGATGCGCTCGAAGAGTTTTTGGTTGAACGAGATTTCGTTTTCTAGTTCGGTGAGCAGAGGTGTCACAGTCTTCTGTGTCTCGGCGATGACAGGTGTCTTGTAGGCACTGGTGAGTCCGAAGAACACGCTGCTCACTCGGTCGAGGAGCACACCGCTCTCCTCATAAGCGAGGATGGTGTTCTTGAAGTTAGGTTTCTGCTTGTTGTTGACGATCTTTTGAATGTTCTCACGCTGGTTTTGGATGGCAGCCTTGATGGCAGGCAGGTAATCACTCTCCTGAATCTTGCTGAAGTCTGGCGCACCAAATGGCAGGGTGCTAGACGAGAGCAATGGGTTCTGTTTGTGACTTGCGCCCGATGTTTGGGCGATTGATGAGGCTGGCATTTGCAAGAGGGCAGTAGCCAAGCCAAGGGTTACGAATGTCTTGTTTATTCTCATGTTGTTAGTTGAATTGATAATTGTGTGGGCAAAGTTAGCCAAAAGTTTCCATATTTCCAAATATTTTGGCGTTTTAGTATCTATGGTGGCATTGACCACTTGTTGGATGTACTGGAGGATGTCATCATTGGTAAATGAATAGTATCCTCTTTGCAGATAGTCGGAGAAGTATTGGAGGGCAGGAAACCAAGATACATGAAAAAGCCCATTAAACGTTAAATTATTACAAGAATATCTCTATTTGCCTTGAATTATGCATTGAAAACATTATTTTTGCAAAACATAATTATTGCAGATATGGAATTTGTAGATAGCGCTCAATGATGGAGGCGGTGAAATATCATGTGTTGGATGTGAATGGTACTCTTTATGAGGAACCTGTGCGTCTCTTTATGGATGATATGTCACAGACCACCATGTCATCCACCTTGCTCTCTTTGATAGGTAATATAAGGTGGCAGACCCATTTATGAGTTTTTTCTATCGTTATGTGATTCCAAATCGTTCACTCATAGGCTTGGGCAGGTCGGAGATGGTATGCAGGATGATAGAGGGCAGTTTGTCGGAGTTCGTTGGAGCACGATGGAAAATCCTCTGTCGTCATGCCGTGAGTGGCAACTTGATAGATGGCACAGTTTGGAATGTAGCCAGCCGATGGTGGGGAAGCGTCTCACGTGACAAGAGTGTAGAACTGGATGTCGTGGCTGAATCACAGGATAAGAAGAAAGTGTTGATAGGAGAATGTAAATGGACGGAAGGCGAATATGCTGAAAGGCTGTTGGAGAATCTCAAGGAGCGTTCCCGTCTTTGTCCTTTTATTAAAGGTAGGGAAGTGACCTATGTCTTGTTCTTGAAACGACCTGCCATGGATGGTGTCACTCAGAATGTATTCTTGCCTCAAGACGTGATTAATGATTGCTTTTAAACTTTACTTTTAAAAAAAGATAACTATGCCAAGATCTAAAGGACCAATAGGTTATATCGAGCACCGATCTCCGATGAAAGACGAGACTGGCGAGTATTTGATTCATCCTCAGTTCGTAACCAAGGACATCTATGATTTCAAGGATATGAAGACGGGGATGAGAAGTCATAACCAGATGACTCCAGCCCAGTTTGTGGCTGCCATCGATGCCATAGAGGACGAGATGCTCTATGCCCTGTCGATGGGAATGGAAGTGAAAATCGGCAATATGTTTATTGTCCGACCTAAGTTGGCGGTGCGCCGACATAGAGACGATGATGGCAATGAGTATCGCAAGCCTTATCATGTGGGCGACTTGATTCCTTCCAACGAGGTGGAGTTTGCTGGCTTGGAGGTGAGGGTGACGAAGGCACTCAACAAGGAGTTCCTTGCCAAGCATTGCCATGGTTTCGGACGTGTGGACTGGAAGGTGAAGATGCCTGCCAGGGAGGCTAGTCAGGAACTGGTCGATATTACCAACTATTGCAAGGAGCACGGTTTCATCACGGTTTCCGCTTTCCAAGGCTTGCATGGAGTCTGCAAGCATCATGCCCGCAAGGTCCTCGATGGTTATTGCGAGGGCGAGTTCCCGAAGATGACGAAGGAGAAAGTGGGCAGGATGTTTATCTATCGTAGAATAGGAGTGTGATGCAAAGCTCCCTTCACTTTTCGCCGACAATGCTTGATAGTCAGCGGATTACAGTGAAGGGAGCTTTTCGCATTAGTGGTGTTCATGCCTCGGGTGGAAGGAGAGGCTATACTTCTCGGATGGCGTAGAGATTGCCAAGGTTGGTGTGTATAGGACTTCCGAAGAGACGAGTGAGGATTTTGCTGAAAGTGTTGATGGTGATGTTTTCGATGCCCTTCACTTTCTGTTCCTTCAGTTTTCCTAGCACGGTGCTGGCACTCATCTTGATGGCTTCCTCTCCAGCCTCGAAGATGCGGAAGCGAGAGGTGATGGAACGTTCCAAGTCGGTCTTCACATAGTAAGGCTCGTTGTGGACTTGCATCTCCTGTTCATCGGCTTTCGAGAAATAGTATGGTTCGCCTTGCTCTATCTCCTGCAAGAGTTGGGCATAGATTTGGTCGTGCTCTATTCCCTCTACATCAATCATGCTGTCGGGTTCGAGGATGAGGAAGCGGCGAGAACCCGTGCGGTCGGTGAGGAGTTCACGGCTGTTGCTCGTACCCGTGAACGAAGCGGCACGAGGGAGGCGGTTGAAGTTCTTCTTGTAGGCACCGATGAAGCTCGGTTTCATGGTCTGCATCAGCGTCTTCATCATCGGCATCTTCTTCGGGTTCTCCTTGTCTAGCTCATCGTCGTTGATGATGGCAAACTCCACGATTTTTCTCTGGGCGTTTCCTTTCTGGTTGAGAGAAAAGTCGTCGGTGTAGTAGTCTCTCAACTCCAGGGGGAGAAGATTTCTGAGAAAAGTGCTCTTGTGCAAGCCTTGGGTGGGAGAGACCAAGGTGAGCATCACGCTGTTGGCGTGGTTTGCGTCGATGCCAGCCATCTGTGCCACCATGGCTCGGAGCCAGATTCTTCCCATCTTCTGACAGTAGTCCGACTGGTTGATGCGGCGCAGGAAGTCGCTGATGCGCTCCTTGCCGTCCCAGGTTCCGTTCACCTTATTAATATAGAAGCGGATGGGGTGGTAGGGTTTGGCGTACTTCGACTTGATGAGTCGTTCCACGAAGTGGTCACGCACGAAGATGCCTGCCTCTTGCACCTCGATGGCGATGGAGTTGATGGCATACTTGTCGATGACGGCAAAGGAGCCTTTCTCGTCAGTGCGATATACCTCATCATAGTCGCCTTCCTCCGCTGTCTTGCGATATTCGAAGACGTCGGTGATGACGTTGTAGCGGAACTCATAGTGACTGAGCAACCAAGAGGTCATCTCGTCAATCGGTCTCAGGTAGTTGCGGCTACGTTTCTTGTACTTGGCATCCTCGTCCTCTACCTTGTCAGCTTTCACCTTTTCAAGGTTTTGTTGGAGGAGCATGTTCTTCTGTTGGAGCAGACTGTTCTGCTTTTCGATGGCTGTGATGTACTGGGTATCATCGAGCAGCTTCTTGATGACGTTTTTTATCATGATGCTTAATCTTTAGATGTTTTTTGCAAAGATACAACATTCACCACCCTTTTTGCAATACCTACGGCGTATAAAATCGCAGAAAACTGAGTAGGGAGGAAGTGATAGGAGCGCAGGGAGTCGGAGTGGGAGTCAGAGGGTGAAAAACTCCTTCTCGGCGACCTTCCCTCTACGCCCAAACATATGTCCCACTACGCCCGGACATATGTTTCACTATGCCCGGACATATGTTTCGCTATAGTGGGACGATCGCCAGAGTGAGGTTTTTGCCCCTTCGTCCTTAGAAACGCTCCCCTTCGTCCTTAGCGATAGCCCCCTTTGAGCTTAGGAGTGGTCCCCCTTGTTCAGAGGAGTAGGCTGCCTAGTAAGTATTAACTGAGTCAACCTACCTCATGAATAAGAGTAAAAGTGGTCAACTAAAATCGTTAAACCACATAGGTGGGCTGTAGGGAGAAGTCTCACGTTGTTGTCCCTTCATTGCAAGTCGCTGAATATCAAATGCGATGTGGCAAAAGTGAAGGGAGAATGAAAATGGAAAATCAAAATGAAAGAAATGGAGAATGTGTAAAACCTTTCGACTTTTTCGCACAAGATAAAAAAGGTCTTCAGAAAATTTGGAGGATTCAGATAATCTTTGCTTCTCTTAGAAAAGGCAAGAAAATGACTTCTTAATAAGAGGTGGAAATATCAAGCAAGATATACACATAATGGCAAACGCTATTTCTCCAGAAATATTCCAATGTTTTAAAGGAAGTAATTCTAAAATCAACATATGAGTTACATAAAATACCATTGATTCCTTTCCAATATAGTGGAGAATTGGAATTTTGGGGATATGTTTGAAGAAGTTATTGATGACGATGCATCCCGATATAGAGAATGCTATTGCTAATAAAAATATCCCGTTGCCGTATAAGACATTTGTTCTCAAATCTATATGAGAGGGGTGTATTAGCATGATGCTTATATAAATAATAGTGGCTATGCTCATGGAGCTTGCTGTGAATTGACTTTCTTTCCACATAAATCCTAATGAATACATTGAAATGCCAAGTGCAACATTCGCCAAATATGCAGGCTTGTCTATATGTAGAAAATGGCATAGATATGCTATTATAATTCCACCAATAGCCACATAAGGTGCTTTTATGTTCTTCATCGTCATCTCATTGAATAAAACTTGAACCAAGAACAATGAGGTGAGAAACCATAGTACATCATTTCCACCAATACTACCGCCTAGAACAAGTTCTTTCATTGGAGTAAGAATATAGTGTATCCAGTTTCTATCTCCTGAAAAATAGATGGACACAATGTGTATTACATATCCTAAGCTAGAGAATGTTACAAATGGATAGAGCAACTTTTGCCCCCCCGAATAATGCATTCTCTGGTTGTTCTCATGCGATAGAACATTCCCGATTTGAAGAAAAACCAAAACATGAAGAACTTCAATGGCTCAAGCCATAAGGAATTATTATCTAATGGTATCGTCTTCCATAAAAGAATGTGCATTAACATCATATAGCAAATCAATAAGCCAGCTATATTATCCAAATAATCTAAGCGTTTCATCTTTTATTCTTGAAAATTACATCTTTCCCAATTCTTCTCGGATACCTCTTCGCATCATGCGCCAGAATAAACCATAATCAGAAAAGGAATACTTATGATCTTTGATAAAGTTGAAGGTGATAGCACCATACATTCGAAGTATGAAAGGCATGGCGGCTAGATACTTCACCCAAATATTCTTGCCGTAGCGATGACCAAAATAAGCGGTATTCCGGATATGATAAGCTAGTTTCCACTTATTCTTCATCTTATCCTCTCTATAGCTAGTCTTTAACTGAAAGTCGTATTTGTCCATGAGAGCATCACGGACGACAACGACTCTATAGCCAGCAAGTATGGCTCGGTAACTATAATCTGTATCATCATAAAGGATGAACAGTTCCTTGTTGGGAAGACCTATCTTTTCTACGACATCCTTCTTGATGAGAGGTCCCTCGAAAGCCATGCCGACAATATCCGTTACTTCATTGCTTTCAACATCGGTAGCCATCAAGGCATTGTCGTGCATATCTTTGAACGGATTGGATAAGTTCAAAGTCTTTGCCTCACCTGTAAATGTCTTTCCGCTCATCAGTCGGTGAGGACAGGCAATGCCGATCTTCTCATCTTTGTCAGCAAATGCCAATAATGTTTCTAGGCAGTTCTCCGATGGAAACACATCATCATCCATGCACCATATCCAGTCACAATCCATTTGTGATGCTTCTTGGATGCCACGATAAAAGCCACCAGAGCCTCCAACGTTCTCTTGATGAATCACATGTAGTTCAGATTGACCGTCAAGCCATTCCTTGGTTCCATCCGTAGAACCATTGTTTACTACAATTATTTTGTTTATCGTAACACTCTGCTTTTGCAAAGACAGGATAACTCGCTGCAAAAGCTGCAACCGATTAAATGTCACGACAACTGCGATGATTCTAGCCATATTCTTATCTCTTTCGTAATCTGTTTATACTTGATAACCAAGGCTTTCAAGCCAAGTCATAATTATCTTCATTCTTATCTCCCAAGGAGCCATTCGTAGAGCCGTTTCTCGATTCTTGTCTACAAGTTCTTGATAATCTGATATGTGGTTTACAATGTCACGAACTTGCTCATCTGGGTGATTCTTATCCAGGACAATGACCGGATTGTAGCCGATTAGTTCTATCAGTTCTTTTGGAGCACGCCCTAGCAACACGGTTCTAGAGAGCATTCCTTCCCAAAAGCGTTGGGTTAAGGTTTCGATACCGCCAGTTTCTTCGGTGGCAGTATCGCAGCGAGGGAGAGAGATGGTGACTTTGGCATCTGCCATCGTGTTGAGCAACTGGTTGAAAGAATCCATGCATCCATTAGCATTTTCACGATTGATATGTTTGATGCCTGCCACATGATGATGGAAGAAATTTCTCATGATGCTACCATACTCCAATAAGTCAATGTTTCTGTCGCTCAAATCATTCCCAGCATGGTATGGTTGGATGTCGATACCCTCCGTGATAGCAAGGATATTCATCTTTGGAAATATCTCTTGCATACGTGTCGCTGTTTGCGAAGAGGTGAAGATAGCCGTCTTAATTTGATGCTTGTGCAACCATCTTGCTACTTTATCAAAATACTTTGGCCAACAATCCCAAATCATAGGAATAATCTCATACCTGATATAATCAGGAAACGTATCAAATGTAAGCGATACTGGTTCTACGAATCGAAGCCGTGCCTCTCCCTTTCGCTTTCCAATGCTAGGGAAATCACATTTATATGCCAAGCCATGGAATATTTTGGCTGGGTAATGTGGTGTCGCAATCTTTCCACCGACATTCACCCAAGCATCGTATGGTTGTTGCTTAAAACTAGGTTTCCCTTGAAAGGCATAAGGGCAAACTGCGTATATGAAAGATTTCTTGTATGCCATGTTTCTTTTTGTAATAGTAGGTTTTTATCAAATGATGTTATAGCTTTCAGCTAATGGGGTGAAGCCAATTCGGGGAAGTAAAACCTGATTTGTCCATAGTCGATAGTTCTTTTCTGTCCAATTGACAGAAAAGGAATCTTCTTGGTGAAGCCATTCGGATATTTGTTGGAAAGTGACTAACTTTCCCATTGGATTAAGCCAACGATACCATTTGCCTAAGCGATTGAGAAAACCGTTTAGATTATCTAATATCAAGATGTCTATATCGGAGGAGTGGAGGATGATATGCCATAGAAAAGAAGTATAACGGCTGTTTGCATCCTCACATTCGCCATCAAGTTCTTGGGCGATATAGAGTGGCATCTGGTCAATGCTATCAGATGAGGCAATTTCTTTTTGTCTGTGGCAGTAAGTCACAATCTTAATTTTGTCCGTCATAGGCAAAACATTAGGCTTTCATGTTGCGCCTTAGTTCCCTGTCGGCGTGGATAAAGATTGGCTGGTACGAACAAAAAGAAAGCGTGGGAACTTACCTGTTGCCCGTTCCACGCTTCGAGGCCTTCGCATTGCCCAGTACTGTTGAACGAGCAACGTCGAAGCCCACGCCGATATGATACGACATCCCCTTATGGCACATCTGTTGTGACTAGAGCCAATGAAGGCTAGCCACAATACACCAAAAGGGATGCGAATAATCACATCCCGAGGGCATCTACCGTTGCCGAGTTCTGACAGTACTTGAAAGTTGCGAAGTTTCGAAGCGTCAAAACAGGGCGTTAAGTAAACGCCTATCTAATATGTCGTGATTCTACCCACCCAAGCCATAGGGATAGCTTTTCAGTTGTTTCCAACAGCTTTGCATCCGTTCGGCGTGGACTTGTTCCTCTTGTGAGGAATACAGAATCGAGTGCAAATTTATAAAAAAGGAATGAAAGTACAAAGAAAAATGGAGAAAAATCGCCTTTGCAAGCCGAAATGCTCGCTATTTGATGGCAAAATCGCTAGATATTGTCTTGTGCCTATGCACTTTTAGCAAAATCTAGCGATTTAACCTATTTTTCTTTGCTTGATTGATTGTATTTGAAATATTATCTTTATCTTTGCACCACAAGTAATGCTAATAAAGTATGTATATACCACCATTCACCATATCAGCTGAGGCTATCAATAAGATAGCAGACATCTCACGATTGATGGAGCGTTATGCCATCCGAATGGAACAGGAGGATGCTCTGTTGCTCCGCAAGGCTAACAAGATAAAGACCATTCACAGTTCGCTTGCCATAGAGGGAAATACCCTCGATGAAAACCAAGTGAGAGACATTGTGAATGGTAAGGCTGTTGTTGCCCCTTTGCGACAGATTCAGGAGGTGAAGAACGCCATTGCCACCTATGAGCAGTTTCCGCATCTCGATGCTTTCAAGGAGAGCGACTTGCTGCGTGCTCATGGTATCATGATGCAAGCGCTTGTAGAGAATGCTGGGCAGTATCGTAAGGGCGGTGTGGGCGTGTTTTCTGATGAGGGATGTGTGCACATGGCTCCGCCAGCAGAGCGTGTGCCTTATCTGATGGCTGATCTTTTTGATTGGCTGAAGCATAGTCCTGACCATTTGTTGGTGCGCTCTTGTGTGTTCCATTATGAATTTGAGTTTATCCATCCTTTTGCGGATGGTAATGGACGTATGGGTAGGTTGTGGCAGTCGCTTATTTTGAGCAAGTTGCATCCTGTGTTTGAACATTTGCCTGTAGAAAATATGGTATATGCTAATCAGCAACAATACTATGATGCTATTACGGCTAGCAGCAATGCTGCCAATTCTGGTCCTTTCATAGACTTTATGCTTGGGGAGATATTGAAAACGCTCGAAGCTCATAAGGGAAATCCTATACAGGTATTTCCTAATAAAGTTCCTAATAAAGTTCCTAATAAAGTTCCTAATAAAGTTCCTAATAAATTATTGGAAGCTTTCCCTGAGATACAAGCGATGACTTGGAACGTATATAATATGTTGAGGGCTGATAATCATTTGACTACAGCCTTGGTGGCTGAGGCTTTGGGTATTAGCGACCGCATGGTGAGAAAGCACCTTACAACGCTCAAGGAGAAAGGACTGATTAGCCGTATAGGCAGCAACAAGACGGGTTATTGGGAGATAAGTGATGTAGGCTGATTTGCATTCTCTTTGTTTCTTCCTATGATGTTTGCGTAACTCATTGATATATAGTATGATAATTATTTAGCAAAGATAAGATATGTTCTCTAAATCTCCAAGAAAAAGTCTTGAAAAATCAGCGAAAAGCAAGAAAAAAATCTCGTTTTCGCTGACTTTTAGGGAAATTGACAGTGCGAATTGTCTATAAATAAATCACAATTTATTTTGTATTGTCTTCGATTTGCTGTAACTTTGCAAACATGTTTATAGTAGTAGCTTTTATATTCATGGGAATCTTTGTGGGATACGGATTCCGAAAGAACAAGACAGAATGGCTGTCGAAAGTCATCAACCTTTGGGTTTGGATACTCCTATTCTTGATGGGCATCGAGGTGGGAGGCAACGAACATATCATGCAGGCACTCCCTACTTTGGGAGTCGAGGCACTGGTGGTTTCAGTACTGACAATCCTGGGAAGTTGTGTAGGAGCATGGATGCTCTGGAAATATATCGGTAGGAAAGGAGGGGCTACTAGATGAAAGGGAGTTTGATCGTAGTGGGATTCTTCGTCTTGGGAGTTTGCCAGGGACGACTAGACTTGGCGCCGGCTCTCTTGATGGATAGCAGAGTTACTTTCGCCGCCCTATGCTGCTTGCTCTTCTGTGTGGGAATGAGCATAGGCAGCAATGACAATATCGTGAGCGAGTTCCGATCGCTGAATCCACGATTGGCACTGTTGCCCGTGGCGACGATATTGGGCAGCTTTGCTGGTAGTCTTGTGGCATGGCTCTTCTTGCAATACCGAGGCGTCACCGACTGTATGGCGGGGGGGGGGGGGGGTGTCCTCTTAT
>ERZ780095.114-NODE-114-length-33572-cov-15.8454_pt1 | contig 33572 bp, 21 predicted proteins | sample MGYA00511574_ERZ780095 | MGnify/ENA primary metagenome ERZ780095 (study PRJEB29588, sample SAMEA2153837) | human gut metagenome | biome: human gut; feature: human-associated habitat; material: faeces | place: Denmark | collected 2008/2010 ...
ACTTTCCTTTAGAAAATCCACAGTTGTAGCTAGCATCCGAGTCCGGGGCGGGCAGCCCTTTCTGCGTGGATTTTAGAACAACTATTTCACTAACTCTCAATTTATTTCTCTTCCACCGGAATCTGCTTCAGATTCTCCGCAGGCTCCAGGGTCTCATTACTGCGGATGTCAATGATAGGTCCGCCGGTACCTTCGATGTATTCTCTGGTAATGGTGACTCTTCCGATATTGTCATCCTTGGGGATCTCGTACATGATATCCAGCATGAAATCCTCAATAATGGAACGCAGGGCTCTGGCACCGGTGTCACGTTTCATGGCCTTTTCGGCAATGGCATCCAGGGCATCATCCGTGAACTCCAGTTTCACTTCATCCAGTTCCAGGAGCTTTTGGTACTGTTTCAAAATGGCATTCTTCGGCTCTTTCAGGATCTTCACCAGCATCTCCTTGCTCAGTCCCTGCAGAGTACAGATGATAGGCAGTCGTCCGATGAACTCCGGGATCATGCCGAACTTACGGATATCCTCTACGGTCACCTTAGATAAGATATCGGTATCTTTATCGTATTTGTCCTTTAGTTCGGAATTAAAACCGATGGATGCGGTCTTGGTCAGGCGCTCCTTGATGATCTCATCCAGATCCGGGAATGCACCGCCGCAGATAAACAGGATATTGCGGGTGTTCACCGTAGCCAGGGGCACCATGGCATTTTTGCTATTGGCACCGACCGGTACTTCCACCTCGGCACCCTCCAATAATTTCAGCATGCCCTGCTGTACACTTTCACCGCTGACATCCCGGGAATTGGTATTTTTCTTCTTGGCGATCTTGTCGATCTCATCAATGAAAATAATACCTTTCTCCGCTTTCTCTACATCGTTACCGGCGGCTGCCAGCAGCTTGGATACTACGCTCTCGATATCATCACCGATATATCCGGCCTCCGTCAGTGACGTAGCATCGGCGATCGCCAGAGGCACATCCAGCAGTTTCGCCAGTGTTTTAACTAAATAAGTCTTACCGGAACCGGTGGGACCGATCATAAGGATATTGGACTTCTCGATTTCAATCGCATCCATGGTGTCGGTAGCTACTCTCTTATAATGGTTGTATACCGCTACCGAAATGACTTTTTTGGCTTTTTCCTGTCCCACTACATATTCATCCAGGCTTGCCTTGATCTTATGAGGTGCCGGAATATCTTTGATGTTGAATACAGGTTTGGGATCTTCGGCTTTCTTTTTCTTCTTGAGTTTCTGCTTGTTGGGGATGCCGCCGTCTCCCTGGAGGTCTGCCAGATTCACAAAGCTGATGTTGGGGAATCCGTTCTGTCCGCCGAACTGGTTCAGATCGCCCGGATTATTCAACATGCCCTGGTAGTCGAACTGGCTCACAGTCTCCATGGTCTTGTGCATGCAGTCATCGCAAATGCAGATATGATTAGGCAGCTTGAACATTCTGCCGGCTTTGCTCTCCGGTCTTCGGCAGATGAAGCAGACATCCTCGTACTCGCTGCTGTCCTTTTTGTCCTCTGTCTTTTTCTCCGCGGAATTTTCACCCGCAGTATCCGCTACCTGTGTGTTCTCGCTATTTTTTTCGTTATCCCGATTTTCGTTCAGAGTGGTCTCTGTTTTCTCTTCCTCAGGGATTACTTCTCTATAATCATCATTGTAATTATCTGTCATGTTATTCTCCTCTTTATATAATAGAATTTGCGTCTTACGTAATCGCAACTGCCAGCAGTCGGTTTTCGTAATCCGCTATTCCTTGATGCTTTCTTCTCGCAGTGCTTATCTCGGTATCACTTCGTGCTACCTCGATATCCGGGCTTCGCCCTACACGTATCGTGTCTTACGTAATCCCGCCTGCAAGCAGTCGGTTTTCGTAATCCACGATCCTTGCACTGCTCATGCCTACGCTTATTATATCTAATTCGAATGACTGCTACAAGTGAAGTTTTTCTAAACAAAATCCCCGGGAGATGCAGACGATCTTCCGGGGTTTCTTCTATCTTTCCAATATTCAATATTGGGAACCGCTATATTTATTTTTTATCTGCTGGTCTGCTGCCCAGTGTGAGATTCAGTTCGACAGACACATATTCACCGTTCTGAGGTCTCTGTACCGTTATGGTTACGGAATCACCGGCTGCATAGTACTGTAACATCTTCTGAAGATCAGAGTAGGACGAGATGCTGCTGCCATCAAATTTGGTAATGATATCACCTTTCATGATACCGGCATTCGCTGCTGCACTGCCTTCCTCTACGGATACTACATAGATGCCTTCCGGCATGTTATACATCTGAGAGATCTGGGAAGTTACTTCCTGCAGAGAGATACCGATGTAACCGACTTCATCCTCAGCTACCTTGGTTCTGGTCTGACGCTCCATCAGATCTGCAATGATAGGGCTTGCCGAAGTAATCGGGATAGCATATCCCATACCTTCTACGGCAGTACCACCGATCTTGTTGGAGTTGATACCGATAACCTCACCATTCATGTTCAGCAGTGCACCGCCGGAGTTACCGGGGTTGATGGCTGCGTTGGTCTGGATGAAAGTACCGGTAGAGCCGTTCTCCAGAGTGATCTCACGATTTAGGGCACTTACGATACCGTTGGTAACGGACTGACCATATCCAAGAGCATTACCAATGGCAATTACCGGCTCACCAAGCTTCAGGTCATCACTGCTGCCCAAAGTAGCAACGGTAATGGCATTCTTGGTATCATCGCTCAGATCATTTAAAGATACTGCGATCACTGCCAGATCCATATCGGAATCCAGTCCTTTGACTTGTGCCTGTGCTTCACTGCCGTCGATAAAAGTAACAGTCAGCGTATCTGCGCTCTCTACTACGTGGTTGTTAGATACGATCAGCAGCTCATCATCCGTCTTGCCTACAATAATACCGGAACCGCTGGCCGCTTCTTCCTGTGTATACTGCTGGCCGAAGACATTAGCTGTCTCAGTAAAGTTATTCACAATCGATACCATGGCAGGCATGACCTTCTCCACCACATCAGATACATCAGACTCTACATAAGTAACGTTGGTCGCAAGCTGTGGTGTACTCTGGCTGCTCTCTGTTGCAGCTTCGGAAGCAACCTCACCCACCACTGCGGTATCCGTACCGGTCTTAAGCATCCCGGTGCCCTGTTGTACCGCATAGAACCCGATACCGGCAAACAGTCCGAAGAAAAGTCCCAGGCTGACACTTACCATAGCTTTCCGGAAATAGCCTCCATGCTTTTTGGAGTTCTTAGGTTCTGTATTGCTGCCGGTGCTTCCGCCCATCTGGTATGTGGTGTAACCGTTTGCACTTCCCGCAGCGCTTACACCGCTGAATGTACCGGTTGTATTTTCATTGCCGGTTTCGTAACCGGAAAAATTATCATTCTCGTACATAATGCTTCCTCCTATCCTATCTGTAAGTGAGAAATTCTTTTTACCATTCTTCGTTGTTATTTCATTTCTTACTCTCACCTTATGAACACAGTATATCCACCAAATGTGACCGAATTGTGATAACTTTCTGAAGCAATTATGAAAGATCAAAAAAAACCGAAGAAGTTTTCACCTCTCCGGAATTTTCTTGTTATTCCACCGTAACGGATTTTGCCAGGTTTCTCGGCTTATCCACATCACAGCCACGTCCCACTGCCACATAGTAAGCAAACAGCTGCAACGGAATGATTGCCAGGGAATTGGTAAAGTACGGATTCGTCTCGGGAATGTATACCACATAATCCGCTGCCTTCTCGATGGCTTTGTTGCCCTCGATGGTAACCGCCATGACAAAAGCGCCTCTTGCCTTTACCTCTACCATATTACTGATGGTCTTCTGGAACAGAGCCGGCTGGGTTGCCAAAGCCACTACCAGGGTGCCATCTTCGATCAGGGAAATGGTGCCATGCTTCAGTTCTCCGGCTGCATAAGCCTCGGAATGAATATAGGAGATCTCTTTTAACTTCAGGGATCCCTCCAGGGAAATCGCATAGTCGATACCACGTCCGATGAAGAAGATGTCTCTCGCTCCCACATAACGGTTGGCGAAATGCTGGATCTTCTGCTTCTGGCCCAGAAGCAGCTCGATCTGATCCGGCAGACATCTTAAATCTGTCAGCATACTCTGGAACTTCTCCTGGTCAATGGTTCCACGCACCTTGGCGAACTTCATAGCCAGCATGTAAAGTGCGGTCAGCTGTGCACTGTAAGCCTTGGTCGTTGCAACGGCGATCTCGGGACCTGCCCAGGTGTACATAACACTGTCAGCCTCTCTGGCGATGGAGCTGCCGACGACATTGACAATACCCAGTACCTTGAAGCCCTTTTCCTTGGATTCCCGCAGAGCTGCCAGCGTATCCGCCGTCTCACCGGACTGGCTGATGACGATGACCATATTGCCCTTCTGCAGGATGGGATCACGATAACGGAATTCGCTGGCCACATCCACCTCTACCGGGATTCTTGCCAGACCTTCAATGACATATTTTGCGGTAACACCGGTGTGATATGCGGAACCGCAGGCCACGATATGGATCTTTGTGATCTCCTGAATCTCCTCATCGCTCATATTCAGTTCTTCGATGACGATATCATTATCCTTGATACGGGGAGAAATGGTATCGTTGATCGTCTTCGGCTGTTCGTAGATCTCTTTCAGCATGAAATGCTCATAGCCGCCCTTTTCCGCAGCATTGGCATCCCAGTCGATGGTCACGGGGGTTTTCGTGATCTCTTCTTCGTCCACTGAGAAGAATCTAAGACCGTCTTCCTTCAGTTCCACCACTTCCTGATTATCTACATAATATACGGTTCTGGTATATTTCAGAATTGCGGGAACATCAGATGCGATAAAGCTGCCGCTCTCACTCTTGCCTACGATCAGAGGACTGTCTTTGCGGGCAGCGAAGATCTTATCCGGCTGATCGGCAAACATGATACCCAGCGCATAGGAGCCCTCTACACGATGCAATACCTTAGTGATCGCTTCCAGGGGATTTCCCTTATAATAGTAGTCTAACAGATGCGCCAGTACCTCGGTATCGGTCTCAGAGATGAACTGATACCCCTTATCCTGCATCTTTTTCTTCAGTGGAATATAGTTCTCAATGATTCCGTTATGTACTACAGCAATGGTACCGGCGTTATTCATATGGGGATGGGAATTGATATCACTGGGAGCACCGTGGGTTGCCCAACGGGTATGCCCGATACCGGAGGTTCCCTTCATAGACTCGCCTCCGTGTGTCAGGTTTTCCAGAACCTTAAGTCTCCCGACAGCCTTTTTGGTGTTGATCTTCTCCCCATCAAAAATAGCCATACCCGCGGAATCATATCCACGGTATTCCAGTTTGGACAGACCGTCTAAAATGATCGGTGCTGCCTGTTCTGTTCCAATATATCCTACGATACCACACATAGTCATACATCCTTTCTGTTCTGTTTCCAGTATTCTTTGTTGGAAGTAAAAGCAAGGACCCATTTTCCGGGGAGCCTTCGATAGTTCTTACCTAATAGATAACCTGCATATTTACAGGCACATTGTATATAAAAATGGGGCAATCTGCCGGACATATGATGATCCCGCAAATATGCTGTCACATCTTTCACCATTCGTTTTCCCTCGGACTCCGAAGGATATGCTGCGAAGACTTCCGGATGTTCTGCCTGGGATACCCCCAGGTCAAAATTCCTTTGGAACTGCTGTCCATTGGTATAATTATGGGAATGGACCACCCGGGCATCCGCCGCATAAGCGATCGCGTAACCCGCTTCCACCGCTTTCGCCGCATAGATCATATCTTCATTAAATATGGTATGTTTTACGAATCCACCCAGTTCTTCATAGATGTCCCGGCGATATGCCGCACACACATTGGAGCAGAAAAATGTCTTGATCCCCAATGTCTTAAGATCTTCTGCGGATTTGATCCGTGACTGTGCCGGATAATTAAATTCCCTGGTATAACATTCCACCGGTGCACAATCTTCTCTCGGCAGCTGTCTTGCATAGGATACCGCCACCTGATCCCGCAGCGGTTCCGTCAGTTGTTCGATCAGATTGTCATCTGCCGGCATGGCATCCTGGGTCATCATGACAAAAATATCTGCGGAAGATTTTTTCACACCCATGCGTCTGGTGCCGCCATGATCAAATTCTCTTTTGGAGACATGATATACTTTAATGTTCTGATATTTCTCCAGAAATCTGGTTCCATAGATCAGCTGCTCAAAATATTTTTCCTCGGTGTTCAGGAGGATCACTTCATGTATCGGCACGCTCTGACTATCAAGCTTATCTAATAATGTAAATAATTCTTTCCCCGGTTTATACAGGGGAATGATCACATCGATCTCCATTGCAGAGTGCTCCTTACTTTCCCAATCTCTGGTCTATTATACTTTATCCCCGTCTGTTACACAAGACTTTTTCATATGACACGAGGGAGCTCCGGTGCTCTCCGGAAGACTCCCTCGTCAATTCGTTTTCTTATTTATTCAGATAAGGTGCCGTATCGGACGCAATCTTTCTACTGTATTCCTTTACACTGTCGGTTACGGTGTAGTTCGCATCATCAAATAGGAACTGATGCAGCCATATGACGTTACTCTCCAGATCCAAAGGTACTACACTGCTTCCCTTTGCACCGATGTTACCGGTGGCACGCATGGTCTCTTCAGGGAAACCTCCCTCGTCCACAATACGATATTTTGTGATGTTAGCCAGCAGATCCAGAATATCCTTGGAATCCAGGCTGGTGTAAACATCATCGATGGCACTGTTAAATACCTTGGACAGAGTATCGTAATCGGCCTTCTTCGCCTGATCTTCAATCGCCTGGATCACTTCACGCTGACGTGCGGCACGCTTGAAATCATTACCTGCGGTATAACGGATACGGCAGTAAGCCGTCGCCTGCAGACCGTTTAGCAGCTGTACTCCGGTCTCTGTTACCGGTGTGTAGTCACATTTTAAGACCTCTGCAATACCGATCTGGTAGTTATTGATATGCTTGATCTCCTCGGAGTCCACATCGATATAGACACCGCCCAGACCGTCAATCACTTCACTCAGTCCCTTATAGCCTACGGTTACAAAGTTCGTAATATCCATATCCAGATTCATGTTTAACATCTTAACTGCCTGCTCCGCTCCGCCATAGGAATAAGCCGCGTTACACTTCTGATAGGAGTCCGTGCCGATGTTCAGATACGTATCACGATATACACTGACCAGTTTGATATCGCCGGTATCCATATTGATGCTGGCGATCATAATACTGTCGCTTCGGCTGCCCTTGTACAGCTGGCTGTCCTTCGTCGCATCCACACCGAACAGTGCAATGTTCATATAACCCTTCATTGCTTCGTCCTGTTGTACTTCTTCCGGAATCCGGAGTTCCTCCGTCTCTAATACCGTTACCTTGGGGCCTTCATTACTTGTGTGGGTCATTACCAGATACAGTACTGCTACCATGATCAGGATAACCGCGATCTCTACACCGAAGATGATAACCTTTCTTCTCTTCTTGGCAGCACGCTGCTTGGCAGATACTCTCTTCTGTCCGTTGCCGGATGTTGTCCTCTGTCCGTTGCCGGCAGGTCGCTGTCCCGCAGGTCGCTGTCCCGCAGGTCTCTGTCCATTTCCGGAAGGTCTTCTTCCGCTTCCGGCTGGTCTCTGACCATTGCCGCCATTGTAGTAAGAATTTGTTGCCATCTTGTCTTCTCCTTGTGTTAATAAGCATTTTTATTGATAAATCCTGTAAAAAATGTCATAAGAATGATCTTAATGTCAAACCCGAGGGTCCAGTTCTCAATGTAATAAATATCATACTCGATTCGCTTCTTGATGGAAGAATCACCACGCAGGCCGTTGACCTGTGCCCATCCCGTGAGGCCCGGCCTCACCTGATGTTTTACCATATATCTCGGGATCTCTTCCTTGAACTTTTCCACGAACTGAGGGCGCTCCGGTCTCGGTCCCACCAGGCTCATATCTCCTTTCAGGATGTTGAACAGCTGCGGAAGTTCATCAATGCTGGTTCGTCTTAAGATCTTGCCGATTCCGGTGACTCTGGGATCGTTTCGCACCGTCCAGCCCTTTTTCTCCTCCGCTGCAGTCTGCATTGCCATACTGCGGAATTTGTACATATAAAATGTTTTATTATGAAGTCCTACCCGTTCCTGCTTGAAGATCACAGGTCCCGGGCTGGAACATTTTACCAGAATTGCCGACAACAGCATGATCGGTGACGTAATGATGATGCCGAACAGGGAACCGACAATATCCATGGCTCTCTTGATCATCATATTTCCGGTGTTGGTCAGCGGCACATACCGAATATTGATCACCGGAAGTCCCATGAGATCCTCCGTGTAAGGTCTGCTGGGGATCAGACTGCTGTAGTCGGGGATGAATTTCGTATGCACGCCGGATTTCTCACAGATATCCACAACGCCTTCCAGATAATCATAATCTTTCAGAGAAAGCGTGATCGCGATCTCGTCCAGCTTGTTCTCCGGAAGAATATACTCCAAATTCCCCAACGTTCCCAGGACTTTCACTCCCTTATAGGTAGTCCCTCCCGGAATGTGCTCATCCAGAATACCGCATACAACATATCCCCACTGGGGATTGCTTAAGATTCTGTCAATATACTCTTCTGCCGCTCTGGAATAGCCCACCAGCAAAATATGCTTCAGATTGTATCCCCTTTTCCGGAGTGTCCGCAACGCTTTTCTCATTATGATGCGGGATACCGAAGTCAGAAATACATTCAGCACATAAAAAATTGCCATGACGGATCGTGAAAAGTTGATCTCACGGATGATCATATACAGTATAATGATCAATGCCGCCAGGCCGATGGTATTTGCCTGCAGAATGCTGTAAATCTCATGTCTGCGGCGGACGGTTCGCTTCGGGGAATACACGCTGCACCGGTAATATAGGAGCATATAACCGGGTACAATAAAAGGAAGCAGCTTATAATACTCCTGCACAGGCAGGACACCGATTCCGGGACCGTCGTTCAATATATAAAATTTGATATAATAGGCAAGGACAAAGGATATGGCTGTGATCAGCGCATCCATTATCACAAGAAGCCTGTTAAAGACTTTCTGGTTGTCTTTTATCATATGGGTCACCCAATCTGTAAGTCTGAAAAGCTTCTTTTTAACGATTTCATTCTACAATAACGATGTTTTTTTCTCAACTTAAGAATTTATGAAGCCAATTCTTAAGATTTCATAAGAATTCGAAACACATTGCAATACAGCTGCCACTGGATCTTCACATAATTCCCCAGATGATGCCACCGGAAGGGAACTTTGTGCTGTCTTCCCGTGGTTCCCACCGATCTTCTCAGACCAGCTGCCAGTCCTTTCAGATATAGTTTTCCCATTCTTTTCTTACAAAAAAACAAAAACTTTATGCCAAATCCAAGCAAAAAAAACGGCAGGTTCAGAATACACTGCAAAAGCGGCATATTCTTGCCGATCACATAAATACTGTTGGCAGACGCAAGTAACGTTTTCCGGGGATTGTATCTGGATCCCGTGGAAGCACTGCCATAATGCAGCACAGCCGCCTTCGGTTCATACCGGTTCTCATAGCCGTAGATCCGGGCACGGTAGCCGATATCCAGATCTTCCAGATAGGCAAAATGTTCTTCATCAAAATAACCGATCTCTTCAAATACGGATCGTCTGTAGATTGCGGCACCGCCACAGGCGGAAAACACCGGGACAGACTTATCATAATCCGCCGCCGGTCGTCCCTTCCCCCGGGAATAGGCCCAGCCCAGCACGCAGTAACGGTCTCCGGCATCATCGATGAGCTCCGGTCTGTCCCACATCAGCATCTTCGCACTGACGGAAAATATCTTTTCATTTTCGCGGATAGCATCATATAAGCCTCTTACAAAACCGGCTTCTGCCTTTGTATCATTGTTCAGAAGGATCACATATGGTGTCTTCGCTTCCCGGATCCCCAGATTCACTGCATGACAGAATCCGGTGTTTTCCGGTAAAGATATCAGGCGCACACCTTCCCCAAACCATTCCTTTTGCAGATATTCCACGCTGCCGTCCACGGAAGCATTATCGATGATCAGCACTTCATATCCGGGGGCATTTTGCTGCTCTCTGCACAGAGAAGTCATGCACTCTGCCAGATATTTCATTCCGTTGTAATTAGGTATAACAACCGTTATTTCACTCATAATGGTTTAAACTCCTCCGGATATTCCGGCAGATAGAGTAATCTTCCTCTTTGCCGTAACGCTTCGGACAACTGCAGACTTAAGGTTCGGATATCCACTCCTGACGGCAGTACAGTTACATCGAATACCGGTTGCTCTCCCGGGTGTCTTCGTATCTCAGTATACGGAACTCCCACAATTTTCTCGAATACTTCCCGGCAGGAAGGCTGAATACGAATACAGCGAAGATCCAGCGCTTCCGCATCCTGGGACAATTCCGCTCTGTGAAGATATCCTCCGAATCCCTGCGGCAACCCCTCGTAGAACACCTTTCCCTCCGCAGTCATTCTGCCGCCGATGATCTTGCCAGTCTTCCCGGACAATACTCTGCCTCCCACGGCTGCCACATCCGGGCGGTTCTGTAATACATCGGTATACTGTAAACGATAAAATCCCACATGCCTGGTCTCACAGGCAGTCGCAGGGATCCCCCGCAGTGCGGCATGATCCCGCAGAGCCCGAAGTCCCGCCTCGTAAGCGTATTTTTTGCTGTGGGGATTGGCTGCCGTGGATGCCTCGTGGCATCTCCAGTGATACAACACTTTGGGGATATGAAGAATGCTCTTCTCCCCGGCCTGCCCGTCCGTCGTCAGCACTTCTGCCACAGCCCGTAACACCAAGTCATAGTCCTGGGCGCCGTCACATTCCGGTCGGAATCGCAGCCTCTTCATCAGTTCCGCATCCATTACCAGAAAATGACAGATATAGTTATTGCTAAGAATTAAATCGTAATTAAATTCTTCTTTATAATTGGGCTCATAGTATCTGGTCTCTTCTCCATCGCACTTATCCTCATCCGAATAAGCGAAGGCGACTTTGACACCTCTGTCATATGCTTTGATGATCGCATCAGCCATTTCGTACAACGCATCCGGTGTCAATACATCATCATGATCCAACAGACCGATATACTCTCCCTTCGCATAGGAAAGCGCCTGATTGGTATTAGCAGCGATTCCCGCATTTTCTTTCAGATGCACATAGTGGAGCCTGGGATCTGCTGCGACAGGTTCTGTCTTGCCATCCGTCGGCTGCTCCTTCAGGAATCCCTGCTGCTTCAGTACCTCCTCCACACTGTGATCCTCCGTGGCATCTGCCAGGATCAGTTCCCAATGGGGATAGCTCTGTTGCATAACGCTTGTTATCATTCTGTTCAGATAAGCTTCCGGGGTTCGATATAAGGGTATCACAATACTGAACGTAATCGCTCTTTCCCATTTTCTCCGGCTCTGCTTCTCCAGCTCTGCTTCCGAACAGGGCACAAAAAAATAGCGGTCTGTCTCTGTCAGGCGCTCCCTCACAGAGATCCAGGTTTCCCTCAGGCCGTTACGTTGCAGATAATATAGAGTTTTCTTAAGGTTTGCCTTGTTTAGCTTTGCCACAGATACCTCCAGCTTTTCATAAAAGAGCAAACCGCCCTGCTCGGGCGATTCGCTCTTTTGAAAACTAATACGATTTATGGAGCACTGCCTTACAGTACTGCCTTTACATCCTCGGTCAGCTTCTCTACCTTAGCCTTTGCATCCTCTAAGCTGGTTCCCTTGACACCCATGTAGAACTTGATCTTGGGCTCGGTTCCGGAAGGACGTGCACAGCACCATGCATTGTCAGGAAGCTCGAAGTACAGAACATTGGACTTGGGAAGTCCTGTGGTAGTCTTCTCTCCGGTCTCCATGTCGATGATAACATCGTTCTGGTAATCACGGAACTTCTCTACCTTCAGATCTCCGAATGCCTTAGGAGGATTCTTACGAAGCTTCTCCATGATCTCGGCGATCTGTCTTGCGCCATCGATACCCTTCATGGTGATGGTGTACTGGGTCTCCTTGAAGTAACCGTACTTCTCATACATGGATACCATCATATCCCACAGAGTCATGTTGTGCTTCTTGCAGTAAGCTGCTACTTCGCACAGACACATCACTGCTACGATCGCATCCTTATCTCTTGCGTGGGTACCTGCCAGGCAGCCGTAGCTCTCTTCCAGGCCAAATACGTAGTTGTTGCTGCCGGTCTGCTCGAAGAGCTTGATCTGCTCGCCAATGAACTTGAAGCCGGTCAGTACCTCGATCAGCTTTACGCCGTAAGCCTGCGTAATAGGTTTGGTCATGTTGGTGGTAACGATGGTAGTTACCAGTGCGGGATTCTTGGGCATGGTACCGGTCGCAGTCTTCTCTCTTAAGATATATTCTGCGATCAGCATGCCGGACATATTACCGGTAAATGCCACGTACTCGCCGGTCTTGGTATCTTTTGCATACACACCCAGACGGTCTGCATCGGGATCGGTTGCCAGAACGATATCCGCATCCTTCTCCTTCGCCAGACGAAGCGCATAGGTAAATGCCTTGGGATCCTCAGGGTTCGGGTAATCCAGTGTGGTAAAGTCAGGATCCGGATTCTCCTGTTCGGGAACTACATAGACATGCTTGAATCCCAGCTCAGACAGGATACGTCTTACCGGCTTGTTACCGGTACCGCATAACGGAGTATATACGATCTTGATGTCATCTGCCATTTCCTTGATCACATCAGGATGAATGATCTGCTTCTTCAGCTCTGCCATGTACTTGTCATCGATCTCTTTGCCGATCACTTCATAGAGTCCTGCTGCCACAGCATCCTCTCTGCTCATGGTCTTCACGGTATGATAATCCTTGATGGACTGTACTTCGGTAATGATGTCCTTATCGATAGGAGCGGTTACCTGTGCGCCGTCCTCCCAGTATACCTTATATCCGTTGTACTCAGGAGGGTTGTGGCTTGCGGTAACTACGATACCTGCAGTACATCCTAACGTCCGAAGGGCAAAGGACAGCTCCGGGGTAGGTCTTAAAGATTCAAAAATGTATGCCTTGATGCCGTTGGCTGCCAGACATCTTGCTGCCTCATCGGAAAACTCGGGAGACATGCGGCGGGAGTCGAATGCGATTGCCACACCCTTACTCTGTGTACCGCGCTTGATAATATAATTGGCAAGACCCTGAGTTGCCTTACGAACGGTATATACGTTCATACGGTTGGTTCCTGCACCGATCACACCACGTAAGCCGCCGGTACCGAATTCCAGTTCCTTGTAAAAACGATCTTCCACTTCTGCTTCATTATTGCGGATTGCCAGAAGTTCCTCCTTGGTCTTCTGGTCAAAATAATCATCATTTAACCAGAAATTCAGTTCGTCCATATAACTCATTTTCCTATCCTCCTGTTTTATCGCTATCTTTCAATATCTTCAGTAAACGCTCTCCGGTGATATTTTACCATAGATTCCCTCTACTGAAAAGAATTATTTAACGTCCACTAACTGCCGGATCCTTCAGTGCGTAATCGCTGCGATCCAGAGAGAAATTCGGATTGTAATAGGGATCTCCCGCCTCCAGTTCAGCCTTCCATTTTTCACGGAAATGCTCGGATTCTCTGTTGTAGCGCTCTGCCTTTTCTCCCTGATCGTCCAGTCCTCTGGAGATGGATTCGTAATGATACAGCTCCGCAAAAGGAGTCCACACATTCAGAAGTCCCAGTTTACGTAATTTCAAACAGAAATCAACGTCATTTAATGATATCACAAAGCTCTCATCCAGACCGCCCACCTGCTCATACAGGCTCTTTTTCACCAACAGACAGGCACCGGTCACCGCTGTAACGTTCTGGGTATAACACAGACGTCCCATGTAGCCTAAGTTCTGTACCGGGATGCGATAATGGGTATGTCCTGCCGTGCGGTGTGCTCCCAATCCGATGACCACGCCGGCATGCTGGATCGTCTTGTCCGCATAATACAGTTTGGCGCCTACGGCACCCACATCCTCTCTCTGGGCATACATCAGCATCTCTTCCATCCAGTTGGCTGTGATAACCTCCGTATCATTGTTCAGCAGTAAAATATACTCACCGGAAGCATAAGACGCTCCCAGATCATTGACCGCAGAATAATTAAAGTCACCTTGATATGTCACAATGGAAATCCGTCCGTCCCCGCTGTGCAGGATACCGCCGTCATGGCCGCAGACTGTATGCAGCTTGCATCTTTCTTCATAAGAATCATCGCCGGACAATCCCAAAAGTTGGGAATAATAGTCCTTGATCTCCGGTGTGGTACTGTTATTTTCCACGACAATGATCTCGTAATTGCTCCAGGTGCTGTTCCTTTGGATCGAGGTAATACAACGCTTCAGATCCTCAACGTGGTCCTTATTGGCGATCACGATGGAGATCTTCGGATCTCCCAGGATCTGATACCGGATCCGGAAGATCGTGGCGCAGGCTCTGGTACTGGTGATCTGAAAATGCTTAAAACCATGCTTTTTCAGATGATCTGCCACAGCTCCCTTTGCCGCCTCAATGGCATAAGGCTTCGCGTCAATGCTGGCTGCGGTACTGCCCTCATGGCTTCTCCAGTAGTACATCAGTCTGGGAACATGAACGATCTTTTCCGCTCTGTCGGTCAGACGCAGGATCATATCGTGATCCTGGGCACCGTCAAATGCGGTGCGGAACAGTTCCTCTCCCTCTAACAGTTTTCGGGAAAAAACGCTGAAATGGCAGATATAATTATTCGCCCGCAGATTGTCCGGTGCATAGTCCGGCTTAAAATGCATGGTCAGCATTTTATTAATATCATTTTCCTTGAAAGTGGTCTCATCACAATAAAGATAATCCGCACCCTGCTCATTGATCTCCTTCACATACGCATACAGTACGGAAGGATGTAAAATATCATCCTGGTCAAACAGGCCGATATAATCTCCGGTAGCCAGCTTGTAGCATTCGTTGGTGTTATAGGAGATACCGCCGTTATGATCCAGGTGCTTATAGACGATACGACCATTCGCCTTCGCCGCGTACTCCCTGCAGAGTTCCTCGATATAGGAGTGCTCCGCGTCGGAACCATCCGCCAGACACAGTTCCCAGTTGGGATACGTCTGATTCATGACGCAGTCCAGCATCTGGATCTGGAATTCCCTTTTATTGTTCCACAGCGGAACCAGAATGCTGATCTTCGGCATATAAGGGAATATCGTCTCTTCTTCCTTTTTCCGCTGCTCCGCATCAGGAAAGCTTCTGGTTCCGTAGGACTCCATCAGGCTCTTCTGGCGACTCTTGTTGCGGATCTTACGCAGGATATCCTTCGGTCCGCCGCAATGGGACAAGCGATCCCTCTGTCTCTGTGCGAAATGGATCAGACTTCTCGCCGGACCCGTGGCTTTCCAGAATTTATTCTTTTTGATCCGGTCCAGTTTGAACTGCAGGTCCTCTTTTTCCGATTCCAGCACTACGATCTTGTCTGCCAGATCCGCACATTTTTCGTGCTCCCTCTCGTAGGCTTCTTGATAATTGATCTCAGACATGTTTTTCCTCCGTCAAATATTTTCCCGTTGTATTCCACAGTTTCAGCTTACTGATCCGATGGACCGCAAGAACGGCGATTCCATAATTCCCCGGAGGCAGCTGCCCTGTTTTCCGTTTCACACAGAAACCTCCCAGCGCCACATTTTTCTGGTCCGGAAGATTCTCCTCCAGTTCCTGCCGATATGCAGGTAAAATCTTCATGGACCATACCTTCCGGTCCACCTCCCGCTGTCCCTGCGTATCTTCGGGAAGCAATACTAAAAGTTTATCATAACATGCGTTATCATCTCCCAGGATCACACTGTATCCCTGGATCCGCTCCGGCCCTGCAGTCTCCACCCGTGCCATCAGGCAGTCATCCTGTCTTGCATTTTCCAGAAGTTCCTGCCAACTCTCACATCTCCATGCCGGCTCCTGTAAAATATTCCGGTCCGTAAGATATGCCGGAACCACACGGCTGTCCAGTCCTTCCCGGTTCAGTCCCATAGGGTAAAAAGGATCCACTCCGCGGAACTGAGGATGCATCTGGTAAAGCAGTTCTCTCTCTTCCGTCAGGCGTCGCATTTTCTCGGGACTTTCGTCGCTTCCGCGGCTCAGGGATTCATGATGATATGCAAAATAGTCATTCAGCACCACATTGTAATATCCCATTTCCACCAGACAAAATCCCAGATCCACATCATTATAGGCCACCCGCAGTGCCTCCCGGAATCCACCCGTCTCCCGGAATACCTCTGTCCTTATCAGCAGACAGGCACCCGTCACTGCCACGCAATTCAGATCAAAACGATTTCTGCCAAAATAATAAGACTTATCGTCTTCCATGAACTGGAGCTTATGCACCGGTCCCACCGGCAGATTGACAATACCGTCGTGTTGTATTTTCACGGAATCCGGATAATACAGCTTTAGGCCCACGCTTCCCACATAAGGCTGCATAGCGCGGATCACCATTTTGTCCAGCCAGTCATTGCCGCACACTTCTATATCATCATTTAAAAACAGTAAAAACTTTCCTTCCGCCAGTTCAGCTCCCCGGTTGCACATCGCTGAAAAATTAAATTCCGCCGGTTCATAAATATAACGGACAGGGACACCGCTTTCCCGGATCCGTCCGATCAGTTCTTCCGTTTTTTGCTTATTTTCCGCACTGCTTCCGTTATCCACCAGCAAAATTTCAACAGGGAGCCTGCCCTCAGACCTTCTCGTCAGGGAACGCAGGCACTTCTCCAGTACCTCCGGATTATCTTTGGAGGGAATGATCACCGAGACCTTAAGCTCTCCTGCGAATAACTCTTTGGCACCTTCCGCCGCCCTGGAGGCCAGTTCCACCGCCAGCTGCGGTGACTCCTTCGTCTGCTGGTAATTTTCCCAGGGAGTGCACTCCCGGCTGTCCCGGTCTGCACGTACATCCGGTCCCTGGATTCCTATTCCGTCTGCAGAAAAAGTTCCATGGAACAACACGGTTTCCATATGACCGATGGAATGACAATCTCTCCCGAACCCTCCGGCTCCCAAAAACAGGCGATCCATCAGCGGACGGATCTCTCCGGCATCTGTAAAAATAATTTCTTTTCCGGTGCTCTCGTTCTCTGTCACGACCGGATTTTCTCCCATTCTCTGCAGCAGACTGCTCCGTACCGCAACGACACTTCCCACATAGAAAAAGGCTCTGTACAGATCCGGTGACCAACAGGGTTTGTACCAGGGAATGCAACGCTCTCCCTTCTCATTCATCAGGTCTTCATCACCGTAGATGATTTCTGCTTCCGGATGCTTTGTAAAATAAGCGTTGATCCGCTCTGTCGCATTATCTGCCAGTCGTCCCGCCGCCTGTCGGAAAATGACGAATTCCACAAGTCCCGCGATTTCCCGGGGTTCCGCGCTTTCCCGGTCCTGCTCCGCTGCCCACTGTTCATAGGTGACCTTAAGCTGCGCCAGTTCTTTTTCGTATTTTTTATCCTGCTGTGCGATCAGCACCTGCTTCACCGCTGTCCGAATACCCAAGCTGCCGCTCCCTTCTTCTCCACTCCCATCATATCTTTTGCCATTGCCTGAGGGATCTGTACGATCTCCATTTTCACAGACAACGTATTCTCCGCCTGCCGGTTCAGCACATCTGCCCGGATCGTCATATTGGGATCCTCCGTGGCAAATATCACGCTGGGATGGTCCGCTCCCTCTTCGGATTTCAGGATTTTTCCGTTGGTAGTGAACACTTTCTTATCCTGCAGAGGAACCGGCTGTCCGTTCATGGACAGTTCCCGAATCTTACAGATGCAGGAACACATTGCCGGATCCAGCCGCAGATAATGTACGTTACCGTCGAATTTCACGATAAACTCTGCCTCTTTTTCCGCAACATAGACATTTTCCGGAAAATAAGAATTTTCTTCGGAAAATCCCTGTCCCTTGTCTTCATAGATCTGTACCCGCAGTTCTCCTTCCGATTGATGGAAACGCCCGATCCATTCGGTGGGTTTATAGATTTCGCCGCCTAAGAGATTCCGGATCTCACCCATGGACAATTTCTGTCCGGTGACATATTTCTGGAATTCCCGCTCCTGCTCTCTGTACTGTCTTGCCTCATTTTCCGTGATATCCAGACGATCTAAGATCCGGTCCAGTTCCAACGCATTGCGTCTTTCATTCTCCAGAACATAACAGTAAATTGCCCGGAACGCCAGTGCTTTCGTATCTATGACACGGTCAAAGGTCCACTCGTAATCGATCAGTGTCCAGTGATCCCCGGCCACCAGAATATTGGCAAAGATCAGGTCAAAATCCGCTACCGGCACTTCTTCCCCGAATCCTACCCTCTCCAGATACTCCGCAAACAGGCTGTGGAATCCTTCGATATCCTGTCTGTCCAGACATTCATCCATCAGTTCCGACAACGGTCTGCCCGATACGAATTCAAATTCCGCATAAGGGATGCCGTCCTCTTCTCCCGGATGACAGACATTAACGTCCAGCCGGCTTCCGGCATAACGTCCTTTTAATTTTTCATACGCTTCCATCATATGGCGCACATGCGCCTCGGCTTCTTTGGTCAGCGGATATTTCCGCACGATCCGATTCCCCCGGTCATCCCGCAGGATCTCCGTACGGATGCGGAAGCTTTCCGCACGGTCGTTGGAATATCTGACATATTTCAGGTCCAGAGGCTTGCCGATCACTGCCAGATAAGAATTGGAAAATACAGAAAAAAGCCCCTCTTCCACGATTCCGTCAAAAGCACTTTTTTCATCGAATAACAACATTCTGTCACGGTCGAAATTCCGCAGATTATTGGACAGTTCTCCCCGGCCCGGCAGATATGCATCCGAATAGACCGTGGTCATGAATTTATAATCGGGATACGGATAATAAAAACTGCGTTCTCCCACACCGCAGGCATCGAAGATCTTCTCCAGTTTTTTCCGGGAAAAAGTACGCACGACGCCGCCGTTCGGATAATTTTCAATTCCGGAAAACCAGTCTCCCAGGTGATCTTCCTTGCAGCCCGCAAAATATTTCAGTCCGTATTTGTTCTCAATAGCGATAACGATTCGTCCACCCGGTGCCAGATGCTTTTGCAGAATTTTCAGAAAATCTTCATAAGGTGTGCTGCCGCCTATGTAAGCCTGGCCGTACTCGAAGACACCAATGAGGCAGATATAGTCATAATCTGCGGGCAGATCCGGTTCCACATCCGTAAAATTGCCTATGTGGATCGTCACATTTTCACTTTCACTGTGCCGGTACGCATTGATCAGACTGCGCTTTTTTGAGAGATCCACGCAGGTCACCGATCCGGCTTTCCGGGACAGGGCTCCTGTAATGGCTCCGCAGCCGCTGCCTACTTCCAGCACTTTGTCCGTCTTTTTGATCGGAAGAAAATCCACGATATTTTCCCGCAGAGCCGACAGATGATACAGGATCGGCCAGCTTTTTCTCTCTGCGATGATCCGGTCATATTCCACGGTACTGTATTTTTTTACAATCTCCAGAATCTCGTCTTCCACACTGCCGTCACAATAATAATCCTCTCCGGGATACTTATCCAGATTCAGTGTTACTTTGCCGATGGTCTCTGTCATTCTTTATTTCTCCTCCGCATCCCACACTTTCGTGTTAGAATCCATATCATAATAGCCTACGGTGTTTTTATCGGATACTACTGTAATATTCAGGGCATCATACAGTCTGTGATAGACCTCAAAGGTATCCTGATTGTACCCCGTCACTCCCAAAGACAGCAGATATTCGCCGCCCTGTAAGTTCATTTTCTGCGTAAAAGTCACATTTTTCACATCACCGGGTTCCACGCTGTCTAAGAACGCTTTCTCGATCATGGTATTGGTACCGGTGATCTCCACACCGATGACATTTTTCACGGAAAATGCAAAAATCGGTGCCGGAATATGATCCATAAAACGGACGCGCATATGAATAGTGAACATGCTGCCTTTCAGGATTGCATTGGTGGGAACCCCTCTGTCATCCGTAATGTAAAATTCTTCAATCTGTGCCTGCTTTGTACCGTATTCCAGGGCATTGGGATTCTGTCCCTTCGCCTCCGCGGAAGCCTCAGCAGCATCTTTGGCTGCGCCATCCGCCTTTTTCGCAGCGACTCTCTGCAGATCTTCATCATCTAAGAGATTCTCCGATTCCTCACCGGCATTTTCGGATTCATCGTACTGTCCCACCAATACCCGTTTATAAGTATCGATCATGGCCTTGGGGCTGCCTTCTCCCAGAATATTTCCCTGGTTCAGCAGATAGACGCGGTCGCAATATTTACTGATACTGCTCAGATCGTGACTGACGAAGACGATCGTCTTGCCCATTTTCTTGAATTCTTCGAATTTATGATAACATTTTGCCTGGAAAAATACATCACCGACGCTCAGAGCCTCATCTACGATCAGGATCTCCGGCTCGATATTGATCGCCACTGCAAACGCCAGGCGGACGAACATACCGCTGGAATAGGTCTTTACCGGCTGATAGACATAATCTCCGATATCCGCAAAGCTTAAGATCTCCGGCAGCTTTGCCTCGATCTCTTTTTCGGAAAATCCCATCATGGTACCATTCAGATAGACATTCTCGATACCGTTGTATTCCATATTGAAGCCGGCACCCAGCTCCAGCAGAGCGGAGATACGCCCGTTGACCAGCACCCGTCCGGAAGTCGGATTCAATACTCCGGTGATGATCTTCAGGATGGTGGACTTACCGGAACCGTTGGTACCGATGATTCCCACGGTTTCCCCCTGATAGATCTTCATACTCACGCCTTTCAGGGCATAGTGGAGCTTATGTTTGGTCTTTTTACCGAATCCGAAAGCTTCCTTCAGACGGTCCGAAGGTTTATCATATAATTTATAGATTTTCTGGACATTATCAACTTCAATTGCCAGTTTTCTCTTATCCTGCATAATGTCTTAATCCTTTTCTTTCAGTGTTACACTGTCTTTATGGTACCACATGGCCAGAGAACGGTTGGCCTCATTGTCCGCATCCTCGGAGATTTCTCCCATGCACAAAAACCACGGGCGGAACTGATAGGCCGGCAGCTGCACATCTTTTTCCGGTCCGGACAGAATAGCCACCCGCTCCAGATATTCCTGATGAAAATTATAAGCCTCCCCGGTGTGCACATAATAATACGCTCCATAGGACGAATAATGTCCCGCCTGATTGGATGATGCCCGGAAGATCACAAGACATGCCACACCGATCAGCACATAAAACCACCAGGCTGCTGCGCCGTTTCGTATGGCCCACTTCTGTATCGTCAATTGCCCGGTTGTCTGCTCCGCTCTTTTCTCCAGTAACTGTCGCAGCCACCCGATCCAGTAGATCTCATTCAGAAATAAAAGCAGCAGATAGGTGATTTTTACTGCATTCAACGTTCTGGACAGTCCCGCATGTCCCAGGGAATACAGGCTCGGTGTATAGCCGGTCGCATACAGACAGAAGGACAAGGCGAGTACGATCCCCGGATAACGAAAACGGTAATCCGTACTTTTCACTGCCTGCCAGATCATAGGTACCAACAATAACATCACCATCAGAACCACCGGTCCGGTATATTCCGGAATGTGTTTCACGGCTTCCAAAAATGATCTGCCGATGGACTCCAGCGGTCCGTAACCCCAGCCCACATAGCTGCGGGCACGTACGGAATTTCCCGGAGCCGCCACATTCAGGCCGAAGCCTATGATATACACCAGTGTAGGCGGCAGCAGCCACAGCCCCGTCCTGCGCCGTTCCACTACCACGCTGACCAGAAGGATGGTCAGAAGACACAATAATCCCTGCAATGCCGTGACGAAATTGCTTCCCGCCGTAATCATGGCAAGCAGAACCGATGCAGTGAATAACAGACCTTTCGCGGTTCTGCCCTCTGCTCTCTCCAGGCAGATGGCCACAGACAAAAACAAAAGTCCGAAGCCATGCATTCCCACATAGTGGATCCCGCCGTTATACCAGTAGAAGCCGCTCTGCGCGGAATAGATAAACATAAATTCCGCTATGGTGATCACTGCCTGAATTGCCAGGCTGCTCCATTTCTCCATTCGGAAGACTTTCCGCAGGATCACGTGGGTAAACACCATGCTTCCCGCCAAAAGCAATAACAGAATGAACACCGGTCCTAAGAAATAATACTGCTCTCCCCAGACAGCCGGCATCAGTGTCATGAAAAAAATAGAAGAATACGTTCCCTGCCATGCATACCACTGGGTTCTGGAACAATCCAGTGCACCGGAGATTGCCGCCCATTTCGACTGCTCCTGCTCTATGGCAGCTCTGGCAAATCTTCCAAAGTTATAGTCGTCATAATAAGGAACCGCATAAATCGTCAGTCGAAACAGTGGGATCAGTGCTAACAACAGCAGTCCGCAACAGCCCACTGCCAGCAGTACCCTGCCCGGCTTCCATAACAATATTTTTCTTAACTTTTCAAGAGCACCCTTCAATTACTTTCACCCTTTCTGTTTCCCCCACAACAGTTCCGTAATGCAGTACCCCGTTCCTTGAGCTCTCGGAATTGCAACAATCCATCGTACTATAGCACATCTGCGAAATGCACTTTCAGTCTCTTAAAGATCACAGCACCCAGTCCGAACAATACCACCGTCACGATCCAGAAATACATCGTGGAGAAGAAATCCCGGAAAAACCATTCTTTCTCGTAGATCGCACTGCGGTAGCCATTCACGATATAGACCAGCGGATTCAGCTTCAGGATCATGATCCACTCCGGAGACAGCGCGTCCAGATTCCATAAGATCGGAGTGGCCCACATGCCGATCTGCAATCCGATGCTGATGATCTGGGACAGATCCCGGAAAAACACCACTACCGCACACGTGGTGTAGCTGAGTGCCAGCACAAATATAAACAGGCAAAAACTGTAATAAATAATCTGTATAGTGTAGATTGTGGGGTAATAGCCGTAAATAGCCGCTACGATCAACAGGAGACACACGAAAAATACATGGATAAAAGTAGCCGCAATAATCTTGATGATCGGCAGGATGCTGATCTTAAATACTACTTTTTTCACCAGATAGTTGTACTCTAAGAGTGCATTGGTGCCGTTGTTCAGTGCCTCACTGAAGTAGAACCAGGGCACCAGTCCCGCTGTCAGGAAAAGTACAAAAGGCACTTCCACGCCCTCCCGCAGGGGTGTGCTGGTATTTCCCATGATCTTGTCGAAGACGATGTAATACATCGCCACGGTTACCACCGGCTGTGCCATCGCCCAGACCGCGCCCAGGTAAGAACCCGCATATCTCTTTTTAAAATCGTTTTTCGCCAGCTTCCAGATCAGATGTCTATTCTGGAATAACTCTACCGGCAGTCCGGTAAATTTATCGTACCAGTGGATAAACGCAAAGCATGCCGCCGCAATGACAACGCAGGAGATGATCTTTTTTGCCAGCTCCTGACTCTGATCCACAGCAGGTCCCGGATTCTTATGGAACACGATGAGCAGAGCCATGATCACTGCCGCTGTCACGAACAGGGCAATACCTGTTTTCTTACTGATTTTCACACTTTTTTTCATGCTCTTTTTCCTTCATGTACTGTTCCAGAGTGCCCCACTTGGTATCCTTCTCGGATAATGTCAGTTCCATACCTTCGGGGATGGGCCATTCCACACCGATATCCGGCGTGTTATATGCAATACCGCCCTCATCATCCGGATGATAAAAATCGGTACATTTGTAGCAGAACTCTGCGTAATCGGACAGTACCAGAAATCCATGCGCGAAATTTTTCGGAATAAAGAACTGCTTCTTGTTCTCCTCAGACAAAAGTACACCATACCACTGCCCGAAAGTTTTGGAGCCTTCCCGCAGATCCACAGCCACATCATAGACTTCTCCGCGGATCACACGTACCAGCTTGTCCTGCGGAAAATGCTTCTGAAAATGAAGTCCTCTGAGAACTCCTTTTTTAGAAGCAGACTGATTATCCTGTACAAACACTTCCGGGATTCCCGCTGCTTTAAGATCATTGTAATTATAAGTCTCCATGAAATACCCTCTGGCATCACCGAACACCGTGGGGGTAATGATCTTCAATCCTTCGATTTCACATGTTTCTACTGTTATCTTGCCCATTTATTTCATCCTCACTCTTTATTATTTTCATTCATAGGTGATATTCATATCGACTCTGCCTTCGATACCGTCCACTTTTCCCTTGGAGGTATACTGCCAGGTCTTGTAATATCCCTGATATAACGGCACACTACGGTACTCCGCAAGCCAGATATGATAGTTCTCCAGTCTGGCGGTCTGCAGATTATTGTTGTACCAGTTGCGACTGGCATAGACGCCTGCTGTATATCCGGCATTTTCTACCGTCCGGCAAAAAGCCTCACATACCAGGGTTCTGGTCTCCGCATCCAGTCCGTCCGCCCGGCCGTTTCCTCCGGCACCCTCCGTATCAATAAATACAGGATAGGTCAGTTGGAAATCACGGATCAGCTCCAGCACGGCAGAAGCCTCTTCCACCGCCTCTTTCTCATCTGTAGCCTGGGTAAAAAAGTACACACCCACCGGAATCCCAGCGGCTGTTGCACCTTTCATGTTGGCGACAAACTGTGGATCCTCCACCAGACTTCCCGTAACCGAACCGCGGTAGCCCGCACGAACGATGGCAAACTGTACTCCGGCATTTTTCACCTTATCCCAGTCGATAGTGCCGTTCCACTTGGACACATCGATGCCGACCTTCGCATTGCCGGATGTAGTCTGCAGCTTTTGGATCTCGGTCTTGTCCGCATCTGCCAAAGCTCCTGCCACAGCACTGTCCTCGGCATCCGCATCGACTTCATCCTCTGTCTTGATCAACAGAGAAATATCATCAATGGCCAGATATTCCACTTTTTCTTTTACATGCACTTTGGTCTCAGTGATGGGAACTTTATATCCTTCGATGGGTAACAGTTCCATATAATAATCGCCGGAATCCAGATCAGCAATGTAGATCACGCCGTCCTGATCCAGATCCTTGTAATCTCCCAGACCGTCCACCCGGACATAGAAACTCTCTCCGGTCACCGGTACACCTTCATTGTCCACGATCTGGATACGCAGATCCTTTTCCACGGAAGTCGCCACCAGTGACAGGCGGTGGCTGTTATCTTTCGCCGCCTCCAGGATCGGATTCACATCCGGATCAAAAAAAGTATTATCTTTTAAAAAGGCTTTCAGGTCGTTGCCGATCCTGCCATCCGCTTCCGCGGTGTCCGTCTCCCCGGTGCCCTCCGGCACGGGATCCACTGCTTCGCCGTCACCTGCATTCTGCGCTCCGGACACCGCCGTGTTCTGGCCGGATGTGGGGGACAGTTGTTCCCTGTTCACATACATTACCGCCAGTGCCACCAGCAGGATCACCGCCATGGAGGCCAGGATCCCCATTTTCCGCAGCTTAGAGTCCATTTGCTACCTCTACCAGATATTTACCGTAATTCGTCTTCAGCAGCGGCTCTGCCAGTGCCAGCAGCTGCTCTTTATCAATAAATCGACGTTTGAAAGCGATCTCCTCGATACAGGAAATATACAATCCCTGTCTCTTCTGGAACGCTGCCACGAAATCTGCCGCATCCAGAAGTGCATCGTGATTGCCGGTATCCAGCCATGCGAATCCACGACCCAGAGTCTCTACCTGCAGAGTTCCTCTGTTCAGGTACTCGTTATTAATACTGGTGATCTCGATCTCACCTCTTGCGGAGGGCTTTACGTTCTTCGCAATCTCCACTACATCGTTATCATAGAAATACAGTCCGGGAACTGCATAATTGCTCTTGGGATGCTCCGGCTTCTCCTCGATAGAAAGTGCCTTGCCGTTCTCATCGAACTCCACTACACCGTATTCTCTGGGATCGCGCACATAATAACCGAAGATGGTCGCGCCTTTTTCTCTGGCGGCTACTTTACGAAGCACTGCCGAAAAGCTCTGCCCGTAGAAAATATTATCTCCCAGTACCAGTGCCACTCTGTCGTTACCGATGAATTCCGCTCCGATGATAAAAGCATCCGCGAGGCCACGGGGTTTGTCCTGCACCGCATACTCGAGACGCATGCCCAACTGACTGCCGTCTCCCAATAACTCTTTGAATACCGGAAGATCTCTCGGGGTGGAAATGATCAGCACCTCTCTGATATCTGCCAGCATCAGGGTTGACAGGGGATAATAGATCATCGGTTTATCGTACACCGGCATGATCTGCTTGGATATTGCTTTTGTCAGGGGATAAAGTCTGGTTCCGGAACCTCCCGCCAGTATAATTCCTTTCATAAAAACCTCCTTAAAATACTTGTTTTTTAACACACCGAATGGGAACGACGTTCATCGTTCCCATTTAGCAGATATTCTTTACTTTTCCTCATACATTTCATTGTAGTATTTCTGGTAATCGCCACTGGTCACATTGTTCATCCAGTCTTCATGCTCGAAGTACCAGGCGATGGTCTTGCGGATACCTTCCTTGAACATGGTCTCGGGATACCAGCCGATCTCTGCCTTGATCTTGTCCGGCGCGATGGCATATCTTCTGTCATGTCCCTTACGGTCTTCCACGTAAGTGATCAGATCGTTGTTGATATGTGCCTTGCGGGGATCGGAATCGGGAAGCATCTCCTGTAAGGTCTCGATGATAATATGGATGATCTCGATGTTCTGCTTCTCGTTGTGTCCGCCGATATTGTAAGTCTGGAACAGTCTTCCCTGCTCCTGTACCATGTCGATGGCCTTCGCATGATCCTCTACATACAGCCAGTCGCGGACATTTTTGCCGTCTCCGTATACCGGAAGCTTCTTGCCGTGAAGGGCATTGTTGATGATCAGAGGGATCAGCTTCTCGGGGAACTGGAAAGGGCCGTAATTGTTGGAGCAGTTGGTGATATTGGCAGGGAAATGATAGGTATCCATGTATGCCTTCACCAGCATGTCCGAGCTTGCCTTACTTGCGGAGTAAGGACTGTGGGGATCGTAAGGCGTGGTCTCATAGAAGAAAGCATTGTCATCATCGGGAAGAGATCCGTAGACCTCATCCGTAGATACATGCAGGAACTTTTTGCCCTCCTTGAAGCTGCCGTCCGGAAGCTCCCAGGCTACCTTGGCACAGTTTAACATCACTGCGGTACCCAGCACGTTGGTCTGTACGAAGATCTCCGGGTTGCGGATACTTCTGTCTACATGGCTTTCGGCTGCGAAATGTACCACGCGGTCAATATCGTTCTCCGCGAAAATTTTGCCGATGGCTTCCTTGTCGCAGATATTTGCCTTCACGAAAGTGTAATTATCACGCTTCTCCACATCCTTGAGATTCTCCAGGTTTCCCGCATAGGTCAGGGCATCCACATTAATGATACGGATCTCGTTATCGTATTTTTTGAACATGTAATGAATGTAGTTGGAACCGATAAAACCGGCACCGCCTGTTACCAGATAAGTCCTCATTTTCTCTCCGTTCTGCGCAGGTGTGCGCATTTTGCTATAGATAGTGATATTCTACCATAAAATGGGGTGGATAGCAACACGGGCTATCGTCCTGCCTGCGAGCAGTCTCACCGACTGTTCATTGTAAATATTAACACGGCTTCTCCGCACTTCGTGCTCTCGAATCCGTAACACCCATTCGCATTCCGGACTATCGTCCTACTTGCTCATGTGTGTTTGATTTGCTAATAAAGCACCAGACCTGCCTGTAAGCAGTCAGTCTGGGCTTTATTGCAAATCTTAATATCCCAGGTAGCTGATATTTAAATCGACTTTGCCGCTGATACCGCTGACTTTTCCGTCGGATCTGTACTGCCACAGATCATATCTGCCGGTATAGGTCGGGGTCTTGGCATACTGTGCCAGCCAGATCTTGTAACCGCTCAGAGCACCTGCATCCATCTTGGATGTCAACCATGTCTTGTTGGCATAGACACCGGGAGTATATCCCGCATTCTTGATCGTGTTGCAGAATGCCTTGCAGACTGCGGTTCTGGTAGCAGAATCGATGGCATCGCCTCTTCCGCCGCTGCCTTCCACATCCAGGAATACCGGATAAGAAATCTTATATCCGCTGATGCGGTCCAGTACCATGGATGCTTCCTGTACTGCTTCTACCTCATCCACTGCCTGCGTGAAGAAGTATACACCTACCTTAAGACCAGCTGCCGTAGCTCCCTTGATATTGGTCTTGAACTTGGGATCCTCGATCAATGCTCCCTGAGATGATCCACGGTATCCCACACGAATGATCACATAATTCACTCCGGAATTCTTAACCGCATTCCAGTCAATGCTGCCGTTCCACTTGGACACATCAATGCCCATAGTACCTGATCCCACTACCAGGGAACCGTCACTTGCGAAGTTATATTTTGCACCCTGGATGACCTGCTCACCGGTCACCTTGCTGCCGTCTGCCTTGAAGAAATATACCTTACCGTCTAACGTCTGCCATCCGGTATATCTGGCCTCCTCCATGAGGAAAAACTTTGTGGCAGTGTAATAATCCGCATACGCTGCCGCCCGGTATTGGTTGTCACCGATGGATACATACAGCTGTCTGCCGCTGGTATCCTTTAACGGTGTTTTTGTATCCTCTCTGGGATTCACATCGCCCGCTACCGTAACTGTAAAGGTGGCTTTTGCTTCCGCGCTGCCCTCCTTATATGTGACAGTGATGGTTGCGGTTCCTTTTTTCACACCGGTAACGGTGATCGTTTTGCCACTTACAGCTACCGTGGCAATATTCTTATCTCCGGAATCTGCCGTTATGGTTCCGCTTCCGCTGACAGAGGCTGTTACAGCAGCCGTAGATTTCGGATAAACGGTTACAGCTGTCTTATCCAAAGTAATCTTGATTCCATTAGTGACCTTCACTGCCAGATCCAGTGGCTTAATCTCAGTTCCCATCGTTACGGTGACTGTGATCTTCGCATCACCGGCTGCTACACCTTTCACTGTGATCTTACCGTTTGCATCTACCGCCGCAGTGGCTGCTTTATCATTGGAATTTGCAGTGATCTTATAAGTTGCACCTGTGAAATTTGTAACTTTAACCTGTGCTGTTGCTTCTTTTCCTGCTTCTACGTTCAGGGATGCCGGTTCCAAAACAGCGGTCGGCTTTTGGACTTCCGTAACAGTAACTTCCCAGGTAAAGGTCTTCTGTGTGCTTCCTACCTGTGCATATGCTGTAGGAAGGCTGCCGCCTCCCACGGACTGCGACTCACCTGAGGAGCTACCATCTTCCCCTGTTCCTCCTGTAGGTGTACCGGTCGTTTCTCCCGGAGCCGGTGTTGTAGGGGTCGTCTCCGGTGTTGTAGGGGTCGTCTCCGGTGCTGTGGGGGTCGTCTCCGGTGTCGGTGTAGGTGTAGGTGTCGACGTAGGTGTAGGAGTCGGCGTAGGTGTAGGAGTCGGCGTAGCACTGCCAGCCTCCGTATACGTACAAGTGATCGTTACAGGTCCACCTGCCTTCACGCCGGTAACCACACCATTATTTACACTGGCCACCGTCGCATTATCGCTGCTCCAGCTAACAACCGTGGCTCCTGCCGGCGGAGTCAGCTGTTTGGTCTCTCCTACCTTGATACTTATCCGTTCATTTGCTATGCGCAGGAATCTTCCACTATAAGCCGTCTGTTTTTCCGGATTTACCACGGTATCCTTTGTTACCTCTCTATAAGTAGGAGGTAATTTCTTACTTTCTACCCACTGCACGGTATCTTCCAGAATAGACTCCACCACAGTATCATTTTTCATGGTGTCCTCTTTTGCCGCATTGACCTCGGATTCCTTCTTGATCTCGTTTGCCACATCGACCTTTTTATAAGCGATATCCTTTCTGACTTCTACCTTCTGGGTACCGGTAGGCAGTGTGTAATCCTTATATTTTTCATCGGTCAGGGTATTTACCGCTACCGTATAGTTGCCGGGGGTAATGCCCTTCTTGTAGATAATACCGTCCATATCATCATCGGTCCAGGTATCAGTTTTACCTTTGGGATCCGTGATCGTCACGCTGAAAGGTACATTGGAGATCAGTTTACCGCTCTTTTTATTGGTAAATTTGATCTTTAGATCCTTCTGCACGGAGACCAGTTCCAGTTCAACGGTACCACCGTTGGTATACTCGGCCTCATCATATTCTTTTTGTTCCTCATTCTCATCATCGACTGCATTGGCTGCTGCGATCTTCGCAAGCTTTGCATCTGCCACTGCCAGCATACCCTGCTCACCGATCATCTGGATGCCGTCCAGCTGGCTGCCCACACTGACGAACTCCGATACCTGATGATCCACCATACGTGCGCTGGCATATACACTGCCTGTCACAATGGCCAAGATCAGCACTGCCACACCGGTTGCCGTCATAATGCGGTCCATGGTACTCATGTTCAGGAATTTGGTCCAGATAGCAGCTATTTTATTGCCACCCTGCTTTTTACTCTTTTTCCCTTTACCGCCACGAGCAGGTGCCATATCATCGTCGGCATAGTACTCTTCATCGTCGGCGTAATATTCTTCGCTGTCCTGGTCTCCGATATACTCCTCGTCGTCGGCATAGTACTCTTCGCCATCCTCGTCTCCGGTGTACTCCTCGTCGTCGGCATAGTACTCTCCGCCGTCCTCGTCTCCGGTGTACTCCTCGTCGTCGGCATAGTACTCTCCGCCGTCCTCGTCTCCGGTGTACTCCTCATCGTCGGCATAGTACTCTCCGCCGTCCTCGTCTCCGGTGTACTCCTCGTCGTCGGCATAGTACTCTTCGCCGCCCTCTTCTCCGGTGTACTCCTCATCGTCGGCGTAGTACTCTCCGCCGTCCTCTTCTCCGGTGTACTCCTCATCGTCGGCGTAGTACTCTCCGCCGTCCTCTTCTCCGGTGTACTCCTCATCGTCGGCGTAGTACTCTTCGCCGTCCTGCTCTTCATCCCAATCGTAACCATCCTGTACGTCTTCTTCCCAGTTACGGTCCGGACGTTTTGTATGGTTAAATAATTTTTTCATTTTATCTATCCCTTCTGCTCATAATTCTTCAATGTACTTCAGTGTAACAATTCCGTAACATTATAACATTCTATTTCCGCCGCTTCAAGCTGTTCGTCCATTTCTTCAGAATTTCTTAAATCTTTCTAATATTGTGGACTTTCTTTCCGTATAATAGTAAAATCAGAATAACTCTTTTTACCACTTAAAAACAGATACTTAAAACGGAGAGATGGAATGAAACGAGACGAACACGTGAATGACATGCCTGATATTGAGATTATAGACCTGGAAAATGAAACTGTGCAAGACACAGATTTTGGGAAATCCGATATTTCCGATGATTTCGAGGGGAATCCGGATGATGAATATGAAGAAAATGACCGGGAAGAGGAGGAAGAGGAACATCCCGCTCCTAAGGGTATCCGGCGTTTTCTGAATCTTCATGTCCTTTTTGCCCTGGTATTGCTTGTGGTGGTAGGCCTGCTGGGTTATCGCATTACGCATTGGGGACAGCGGGTAAGCCAGTCGGATATTTTCAAGGACGGACAGGGATCCTATGATGACAGCTGGGATTCTATCCTCCCCCTGACCGATGAGAACGGTAAAATGATAGTAAACGATGCTTCTAATATTGTCGTGTTCGGAAATGCACCCTTTGCCGATGACCGCGGTTCTTCCGACAATCTGGCCAGCCTGATTGCCAAGGAGACCGGTGCTACCGTATACAACTGTTCCATCAGCGGAAGTTATCTGGCCGCGCAACACACCAATTTTGATTCCACCCTTGCCCCTATGGATGCTTACTGTCTGTATTGGCTGGTGAATCTGGCCGCCGGAGTTCCCCTGGACGGCTATTACAATGATGCTGCAGAAGCTTTGGGTGACAAGACTCCACCCGAAGCGGAAGAAGTCGTAAACACTCTGAAAACCCTGGATTTCAACACCATTGATACCGTGGCGATCATGTATGATGCCACCGATTATCTGATGGGAAATGCTATGTATAATGATGACAATCCTACGGATCCTACGCAGTTCACCGGCAATCTGGAGGCAAGCCTCGAAGTCCTGCAGCGTCTGTATCCGCAGATCCGTATTATTGTAATGTCTCCTACTTACGCATATGCAATAGATGAGGATGGCAATTATGTAAGTTCGGATATCTATATTTATAATGGTCGCGATGTTTTATCCACTTATGTGATCAAAGAATGTTATTCCTCCAACCTTCACAGTGTTTCCTTTATGGATAACCTGTACGGAAGTATTACAGAAGATAATGCCAAGGAATACCTGACCGATAACCTGCACCTGAACGTAAAAGGACGAAAGCTCATCGCCAAACGTTTTGAGTACTTCCTGAACTACTATTCCAAGGGTTACGCTTCACAGGAATAATAAATAGAATCGATGATCGCATACTTCTGCCACCCGGATGACTTAGCTGTCTTTTCCGGGTGGTATTTTTTTGCTTTGATGTTCCGGTCTTTACTGCCTGAAATCAGTTTTATGCTGCTGAAGCAGTAAAGTCCTATGTAGGAGCAGTATTGTACTTGCATTGTTAACGCAGGCTTGCCACCGGCTAGACGAACTTCTCCTGTGCCCTTCTTCTGCCTCAACGTGGGCACAGGTGACAGGAACAAGCTTCTCTGTACCCTTCTTCCTCCTCAGCGTGGGCACAGGTGACAGGAGCAAGCTTCTCTGTACCCTTCTTCTCCTCAGCGTGGGCACAGGTGACAGGGGCAAGCTTCTCTGTGCCCTTCCTCTGCCTCAGCGTGGGCACAGGTGACAGGAGCAAGCTTCTCTGTGCCCTTCTTCTGCCTCAACGTGGGCACAGGTGACAGGAACAAGCTTCTCTGTACCCTTCTCCTGCCTCAGCGTGGGCACAGGTGACAGGGGCAAGCTTCTCTGTGCCCTTCCTCTGCCTCAGCGTGGGCACAGGTGACAGGGGCAAGCTTCTCTGTACCCTTCTTCCTCCTCAGCGTAAATAGTTTATGGGTATGAGTTACTTATTTTGTTGCTAATACCCACGTTAGGAAAAGTTTGAGGGTATGTGAAGCTTGTTTTGCTGCTGATACCCACGCTGTGAAAAGTTTGAGGGTATGCTAAGCTTGTTTGGCTTCTGATACCCACGCTGTGAAAAGTTTGAGGGTATGCGAAGCTTGTTTTGCTTCTGATACCCACGCTGTGAAAAGTTTGAGGGTATGCTAAGCTTGTTTGGCTTCTGATACCCACGCTGTGAAAAGTTTGAGGGTATGCTAAGCTTGTTTTGCTGCTGATACCCACACTGAGAAAAGTTTGAGGGTATGCGAAGCTTATTCTATCGCAGATACCCAAATCGTGAAAAACGAAGGTATAACACGAAAGCTTTATATTCCAAAACGCAGAATTCCCGGAGTATGCGGTGCCATGTCGAAGATGTTTGTCGGAGGATGTTGATATTTTCTAGAAAA
>ERZ780095.126-NODE-126-length-31715-cov-7.7681_pt1 | contig 31715 bp, 18 predicted proteins | sample MGYA00511574_ERZ780095 | MGnify/ENA primary metagenome ERZ780095 (study PRJEB29588, sample SAMEA2153837) | human gut metagenome | biome: human gut; feature: human-associated habitat; material: faeces | place: Denmark | collected 2008/2010 ...
AGCGTCGTGTAGAGTTGGCTTTCGAAGGTCATCGCTTCTATGATGTACGCCGTTGGATGGAAGATGGCGATAAGTTCATGAACATCCATCGTATGGAAATCACCAAGAACGAGGATGGTACCTATACATATAATAAGGTGGCTGTTACTCGTGGTGACGGTCAATGGCAGAGCAAGTGGAACTTATTCCCATTCTCTCAGACCGAGATTATGAAGTCGGGTAATGCTATTCAGCAGAATCCTGGCTGGAATTGATTTTGAATCTCTCATTGCAAATCGGAACTCTTGCTTGTCAAGGCTTGGTGGTTTGCAATGGGAAACAAAATAATAAACAACTATAATAATAACTTAACACAAAAACAAGATGAAAAAGTTTACTTTTATTGCAATGCTGATGCTGTTCATCTGTGGTATGGCAAAAGCAGATGACAAGTACTTCTTCAAGGTTCCAACCGACAAGTTTGCTTCTGGTTGGGTCGTACAGGATGCTGGTAACTTCGAGTCAAAACCGGATAAGGAGTATCTTGAGGTTTACAACAAGAAGAATGGTGGACGTATGCTCAACTATTTTTGGAATGAGGATGCGTGGTCAAAGGTAGATGTTAACAATCTTCCTAACAACACTTACAAGTTTACAATGGACTTGAATATGTCCTCAATGGCTGCTCGTAGTGATATGGAGTTTGACCTTCTTCCAGTGAATGCTTGTACAAAAACAGATTCTCGTGTTTCTACACACAACTTTCATTGGTTTAACAACGAGGGTGAGGATTATTTCTTCCGTTTCAGAGTAGGTACAGCTCCTACTGCTGCCAATGAAGACTTCACTATCTTGATTAATGAGAATCCTTCCGCAAGAAACGATTGGCCAACAGAGGCAGCCAATTCTTGTGTTCTCTCAAGCCAGAAGACTTACAAGTTCGCAGTTTCAATCAACGTAGTTGACAAGACTGCCACTTACACCATCACCGATGAGGAAGGTAAACAGGTAGCTACTGGCGTTCACAATTATGTTTGTGCAGAGAACCGTGTTGGTATCTTTGTATTTGCCATGAATGGTACTTCAAAGCACCAGCTTTCTAACATCGGTCTTTCTTACGAGGCAGAGGGTCCTTTCGCCAATGAACCAACTTCTGAGTTGATTTCTGTTATGAAGACAGAACGTGATTACTATGTTAATTTCAAAGAGGGTGAAACTTTGCACTGGATTCAGCTTGGTGATGCACAAGATGTTATTTCCGGGGAAACATACAATAATGGTGAGGAATATGAAATTTCTTATGAGAATGCTGATGACAATAGTACATTTGAACCAGGTGATGGTGAGTTCTTGGGTAACAAAATTATCTATTGTACCGAATCTGGTAACTTGAAAATGTGGACTACTTTGGATTCAAATGGTGCAAAATCTGATGATGTTGTTGTTCCTGTCGTTTGTGAGGATGTTGCTATGCCTACACCTAAGGCTACTATCTCTAATGTAAGTGAGGGTTATGCTAAGGAATATACCCTTACTGCAGATAACTCGGAGACATTATTGAATCCTACGGTTACTATACACTACACTATTAAGGGTGCTTCTGGCAACAAAATTAGTGAAGGTAACGCGCTGAGTGGTGAAAAAGTTAATGTCAACCAAAAGGGCTCTTTGGAAATCTATTCTTGGGATCAAACACACGAAGATAATCCATGGTATGCTCAATCAGATGTTGTTACTGTAGAAAACAATACAGAGTATGTTGAGGCAACATCTACTAACTATGCTTTGACAAAGGATGAGTGTTCTACAGCTAAGACAGGCTTTACTGTATCTGAGATTGTTGATAATGCTAACAAGTCACACTGGGATCGTGCTTACTCTACTCAGAAATATGGTTATAATGAAAATGGCGATGCTTCTGTTTATGTCGATGGTACTGAATATGCTTCAGTAAAGGCTGGTCATGGTTTCTATGATATGTCTGAAATTGGTACTGATAATGCTAAGTGGAATGCTTTGGTTCCAGACGATCCAACAACAGCTTTTGCTCCTTTGGCACCAACAGAAGCTTTCATAGCTAACTCTAAGTATGATGCTTCTGCATGGAATATCTTCCCATTGGAGGGTATCGTTTATTACAACACAGCTATCAACCATGCAACTTTGACTCTTGATCCAAAATACACATCAGACGATGCTAACAAGCCAAACTTCTACGTAGTTCACACACGTGGTGGTTATGACCGTCCAGACAAGGGTGATTGCAATGTTTATACTGTTTGTGTAGCAGGTGAGGACTACAGTCTCTTCCGTTATGACACCGCTCTCTGCGATGTAAAGGTAATGACATATAAGGGCTTCGTTCCTGGTACAACTGGTATCTCTACTGTTAATGCAAACGAGACAAGTGCTCCTGCAGTTAAGAAGGTAGTTACCAAGAATGGTGTTGTCATTGTAAAGGGTGATAAGGTCTACTCTGTATCTGGTACTCAGTTGAAGTAATCTTTCAATAGATTTAAACATAAGGGAAGGCATGCTCGTCTAGGGTGTGCCTTTTCCTTCTAAATACAAATATTTATGAAGAAGTTTTTTGTGACAGCGGCTTTATTCATGTTGGCTAGTGCGGGAACCTATGCCCAGCGCTTCACCGACAAGCTTGACCGTGGACTAGTAGCAGTGCAAACCACTAAAGGTGTGTACTGCTCTTGGCGTATTCAGGCGGATGAGTATTACGATGTCAAATACAATCTCTATCGTGATGGTACGAGGGTCAACTCCGAACCGCTCAATGTGTCCAACTACACCGATGCCTCAGGCTCTGCTAGTAGTAAATATACTGTCAAGGCTGTCGTGAATGGAGTAGAGCAGCAGGCTTCTAAGGCTGCTACTGTATTCAAGAGCAATTATAAGGAAATCAAGATTAAGCACGATGCATCGCTTAAGGCTACTTATGAGCCTAACGATGCCTGCTGCGCTGATGTGGATGGCGATGGCGAGGTGGAAATCCTGATGAAGTTCAACAATAAGGAGGAAGGTGAACAGCTCTATCCAAAGAATGGACCAACCATCAATGGCGTGGCAACCAAGGAGTATTCCATGCTGGCTTGCCTGAAACAGGATGGTACCGTGCTCTGGTGGGTAAACTGTGGCCCTAACATGGGTGACTTCCAGAACAACGAGCAGAATATCGTAGGCTACGACTGGGATATGGATGGCAAGGCAGATGTCGTAATGCGACTTGAAGAAGGCTCTACCGTACACATGGCTGATGGCACTTCTTATACCATCGGTGCTGATGGAAAGAACGGCACGGCTTGGACCAACTATCGTCAACCTAAGGTGAAAGGTTCCGTAGAATGGTTTACCCATTATGGCAATGAGTTCCTTTGGTATTGTGAGGGAGCTACAGGTAAACCCTATCAGTGCATCGAGTTCCCATTGAAGCGCTTAGAAGCAGGCGAGACCGATTTGAATGCGGCTTGGGGTGACGGTTATGGTCACCGCTCTAGCAAGTACTTCTATGGTGCGCCTTATCTCGATGGCAAGCATCCTAGCATCTTCCTCGGTCGTGGTATCTATACCCGCCATAAGTTTATCGCTTATGATGTCGATCCATCTACCCATGCTCTCAACGTGCGTTGGAAGTGGACTAATAATCAAGCTGGTTCTCCTTGGTATGGACAGGGCTATCACAACTATACCATCGCCGATGTCGATTGGGATGGTCGTGACGAGATTGTATGGGGTTCCATGGTGATTGATGACAATGGTAAGGGTCTTTCTACCACCGGTCTCGGTCATGGTGATGCTTCCCACGTCAGCGACTTGAATCCTTACATCCATGGTCAGGAAGTGTTCGCTTGTAATGAGGATGCGCCTGCCAACAACTATCGTGACGCTACTACCAGCAAGATTTATTATCGTATGACCGACACCAATGATGCTGGTCGATGCTTGGCAGGTAATTTCTATAATGACATTCCTGGCTCTGTAGGCTATGGTGCGCATGATACGCCTGTATCTACCGTAACCAACGATCATATCGGTGTCAACACCAACGGATTGGGACAGAACTTCCGTATCTATTGGGATGGTGACTTGCAGGAGGAGTGCTTCGACAATGTTACTGTTTCCAAACCAGGAGTCGGAACGTTGGCAACATTCTCTGGTGCTTATTCCAACAATGGTACCAAGGCTACCCCTTGCTATCAAGGTGATATCTTTGGCGACTGGCGTGAGGAAGTGATAGAGCGTACTGCTGATAACAACATCCGCATCTATACCACAACAGAGCCAACCAAGTGGCGCAACTACTCTTTGTGGTACGACCATCAGTATCGTAATGCGATGGTTTGGCAGCCTTGTGGCTACAACCAGCCACCGCATGCTTCTTACTTCTTGGGTGAGTTGGAAGGTATCACCATAGCTCCTCCACCATTGACAACTACTGGTCGTGAGGAGGTATCTACCTCTATCGGTAGCAGCTTGAATGGTAAGCATGCTATGCTCGATGCCAATAGTGATGTGACGGTCAGTGTCGCCAATGGTGCCTCTCCTGCTATCTTCACTGATAATGCGCCTTCTTGGGTACAAGGTACTGCTGAAAGCGAGTGCAAGACCAAGGATACTGAAATCAAATATACCTATTATACTCATACACTGACTGGTGGTGCTTTCACAGGTTCTACTCGTTTGGTGAAGCAAGGTGATGGTACTTTAGTGCTTCCTAATGTCACTGAGACTTATACCGGTAAGACCGATGTCTGGGCTGGTACACTCCAGTTTGATGGCACTATGGAGAGCAGTCCTGTTTGGCTTAACCGCTTTGCTGAGTTGAATTCAGACGGAGGTAACTTCAAGGCCGGCATCAAGGCTGATTATGGTTCGGTGATTCGTCCTGGTGGTAAAGAGCATGTTGGTACATTGACCACTTCTTCTTTGGAACTGGGCTTCGGTGCTCGTGTCGTATTTGATGTCAAGGATGGCAACAGCGACAAGGTCTTAGCGACCAAGATGAGTATTGAGAAGAAAACTTGGGATAATGGTCCTCAGTATAGTGCGCCAGTCTTTGAGTTTGCATCTGTACCAGAACCTGGCACTTATACATTGGCTGAGGTAGGCGAGTTGACTGGCAATCTCTCCGATGTCACAGTGGAGGGCTTGGCTGGCAAGAAGTTTAGTTTGTCTTATGCAGATGGTAAGATAGCCTTGACCGTCAGTGCATCCCGTGATAGTGAGAGCAGTACTTGGACGGGTGTTAATGGTTCTATTTGGGACTTGATGAACACGGAGAACTTCTCTTCTTCTGACAAGCACTTCGTGACTGGTGATGATGTGGTCTTCGATGACAATGCTTCTACCACCAGCGTACAACTTGATGAGGAAGTAACCCCAGGTAGTGTTGTCTTCAAGAATAACAGCAAGACCTATAACCTTTCGGGTAATGGCGCAATAGAAGGTGACATCTCACTTTCTGTGCTTGGCACAGGTACGGTGAATATCACCAATACCAACAAGTACTCTGCTGGAACTTACATCAATGGTGGTACCTTGGTACCTTCAACCTTGGCAAACAATGATGGTTTGCAATACGGTGCATTGGGTGGTGCTGGTAATGGCATCAACTTGCTCAACAAGGGTACATTGAAGACAACTGCTAGTATGACCGCTTCTCATCCTATCATCTTGGGCGAGAACGGAGGTTATCTGAACACCACGGGTACACTCATCCTCAATGGTGGTATCAAGAAATCTAACGCTGGCAGTAATCGCAATCTCTACAAGACAGGTGCTGGTACCTTGCAGTTGAACTGTACAGCGGATTATGATGCGCTCTATATCAACCAAGGTACGGTATATGATTTTCAGGATGCTCACTTCTCTGGTAAGAAAGTTGTACTGAATGGTAGCAAGGTAGTGTTACAGGCAAGTAATAGTATCTATGGTGCTGACAATACTGACAATGTCAATATTGAGGTGCCTAAGGGCAAGTCGGGTATCTGGTATCCAGATGGTCGTTGTAACTATACTGGTAAATTGACCGGTGAAGGTACGATTGATATTTATGCCACATGGGTACGTTGTCCTTTCAAGGGAAATTGGAGTGCATTTGAAGGAACCATCAATGCAAAGCGTGGTACTAAGAATGCTTATGAGCCTGTCTTTGACTTCAACAACACCTATGGCATTCCAAAGGCTACATTGAATGTGGATGCTCGCTTTACCCAGGCTACTCCATTCAATACCAGTGGAAAGAGCTTTGCCATCGGTGCCTTGACAGGTTCTGGTTATATCAGTAATGGTGGCTTCTATGGTTCAGCCACAAATACATTGACCATCGGTGGCAAGAACATTGACTTTACTTTCTCTGGTTCTATCAATGGTAGTAATGTGGTGAAGAATGGTACGGGCGTTTGGACTATCTCTTCTGAGAGTGTACTTGCCAATGCCAAATCTTTGAAAATTGTCGATGGTGCTGTGAAATTGAACAAGGCAGCAGCTACTACTTCTATGACTTCACCTACTATCACTTATGTGCAAGATGCTGGTGAGCTTCGTGGACTTGGTTATGTTTATGGAGTGAATGTCCTTAATGGCGGTACTTTGCGTGCTGGTGCTAGTGCCGCAACTTCACAAACTAACAACACTGGTATTATCACACTCGCACGAAATCTGAATGTTGAGGAAGGTGGTAACATCTACGTCAATAAGACAAAGACAGATCCAGAGTATGTAAATCCTCGTACAGGAACTATCACTCAGAACTGGGCGTTCTTCAAGGTTGGCGGCAATGCTATCATCAATGGAACTGTCAATGTAACCTACAAGTCAACTTGGACTCCAATGGTAGGTGAGTTTGTGAAAGTACTCGAATGTGCAGGTACCATTAGTGGCAATCCTACTTTCAACCTTAAGGAACTTCCTGCAGGCATGCAGTGGGATACTTCCAAGTTCTTGACGGAAGGTCTCATCTATGTTGACAATGCAACTGGCATTGATGAGATTGGCTTCGATGGCGGTGTCTTCAAGGCTGATGTTTATACGCTTGCTGGTTTCAAGATGACAAGTTTACAGACTTCACAAGCTACCTTGATGAAGGACTTGAAGGCTTGCGGTCTTGCTGCCGGAACCTACATCATCCGCACACCTAAGGGTGGCAAGAAGGTTGTCTTGAAGTAAAAAGGAACGATATATCAAAGACCCATCAACAGTGGTCTTTATCATAAGAAAGGCATATCCCGCTTGGGGGTATGCCTTTCTTGTTCTCAAATTCTGATGTTCTTTTACCAAATGTTGCAGTGATAACTCCTTGTTTTCGCTTAATTTTGCACATCGAATAACTAAAACAAAACTTTTATCATACTATTTATGAGAAGAAAACTACTGTATGTGGCATTGTTGATGTTAGGCATGTCATGTATGTCGGTACATCCTATCGTAGCTCAAAATGCCTCATCTTCCTATATGGAGCATTTGGATCGAGGTGTCGTGGCTTTGCCAGCGCAAGGCAAGGGAATTTTTGTGAGTTGGCGTATGCTGGGTACGGATAGTAAGAATGTTTGCTTTGATGTGGTGAGAGACGGCAAGGTCATCGCTTCGCATATCAAAGCCACCAACTATACCGATCAAGATGGTAAGGCAGCTCATACGTATCAAATCGTCACTTATCAGGAGATGCCGAAGGCGGATGGCATAGCCCATCGTGAGGTGTCGCAGAATGTGAAACCATGGGCTGACCTCTATCAGTCGATGCCTATCAGCCGACCTAAGGGCGGAACGACTCCCGATGGTCGCTCCTATACCTATACGCCCAACGACTGTAGTGTGGGGGATGTGGATGGCGATGGCGAGTATGAAATCATCCTGAAATGGGATCCTTCCAACTCGCACGACAACTCGCACAACGGCTATACGGGTGATGTCATCTTCGATTGTTACAAACTCAGTGGCAAGAAACTCTGGCGCATCAACTTGGGGAAGAATATCCGTGCCGGTGCCCACTATACCCAGTTCCTCGTCTATGACTTCGATGGCGATGGCAAGGCAGAGATGATTTGCAAGACATCGGCAGGAAGCAAGGATGGCAAGGAGAAGTTTGTGAACGAGGTTGCCACCGATGAGGATATTCGTTGTCTGGACAATAAGGCTGACTACCGCAATGGGGCAGGACGAGTCCAGACTGGACCAGAACTGCTCACGGTCTTCAATGGCAAGACGGGACAGGCGATACATACGATATGGTACAATCCCAACCGTGCTTTCGGAGTGGGCAGGCAAGTGGCTGAAGGCGAATCCTTGAAAGATGGATTCCCGGCTTATTCCTCTGTTTGGGGTGACAAAGGCAACTATGGCAACCGTGGTGAGCGATACCTGGCAGGCGTGGCTTTCCTCGATGGCAAAGATCATTTGCCGAGTGCCGTAATGTGTCGTGGCTACTATACTCGCTCATATCTCTGGGCAGTCGATTTCGATGGAAAACAGTTGAAGACCAAGTGGCTCCATGCCTCCACGACTCCAGGCACGGCTTATGCCCAGGGAGCGCATAGCTTGGCAGTTGGCGATGTGGATGGTGATGGATGTGACGAAATCACCTACGGCTCGGCTGCCATCAACAATGATGGAACCTTGCTCTATTCCACTGGCTTGGGACATGGCGACGCACAACATCTAGGCGACCTCGACCCCGACCGACCGGGCTTGGAATACTTCATGGTACATGAGGAATATCCATACGGATCAGACTTGCGTGATGCCAAGACGGGCGAAATCCTCTATCGTACGCTCGATAGGGATGATACGGGCAGAGGACTTGCCGCCGACATCGATGCCAACCATCGTGGTTATGAGATGTGGAGTTCGGACAATCCAGAGGTAAGAGACTGCAAGGGCAACGTCATCGTAGAAGCCAAAGACGCTTGGAAGAAACGCTCTGGCGAAAAGAAAAAGAAGCAAGCGCCTCAACAGGGCGATTGGAATAGCAATGAGAAGACGACCTTCCGTGCTGTTTCTCCGATGCCAGCGATGAACTTCCGTATCTATTGGGATGGTGACTTGCAAGACGAACTCTTGGCAAACGGTCGTGCCCCTCATTTCCCTCCCTACATCCAGAAATGGAATGGAAAGGAGGCGGTGGCGCTGCCTTTGAGCAATGGCAAGCAACTTTTTGAGATGGGACACTCCGTGAGTTGCAACTGGACGAAGGCAACGCCTAATCTGCAAGCCGACCTCTTCGGCGATTGGCGTGAGGAGGTCATCTACTGGGATGAGAGCGATGCCTCCCATCTGAACATCTTCACCACCAATATCCCGACAGATTATCGTGTACCTACCTTGATGCACGACCATATCTATCGCATGGGGGTGGCTTGGCAGAATGTGGGCTACAATCAGCCTCCACATCTCGGATATTATCTCCCAGACAAGGCGGAGAAAGTAAGTGGAGAGTGAAGAATCTTCTGTGAAAAATGAAGAATGATTCCCTCTTATATATAATTAAGGTGTAAATGAATGAAACAATGAAACGAATATTATTTGGAATAGCTTTGATGGCTGCTGCGACAACAACTTTCGCACAGTCTAACGATAAGACAAAACAAGTGGCTGGTCCTATGGAGGATGTCAACCATGTGATAGACAACACTGTGGATAGTCTCAACAAGGCGATGACTGCACGTATCACCCCAGGAACGAGCCGCAAGGGCAACAACCCTGTGCTTTTCTTGATAGGCAACTCTACCATGCGCAATGGTACCCTCGGCAATGGCAACAATGGTCAGTGGGGTTGGGGATACTATGAGCATGAGTTCTTCGATGAGAACAAGATAACCGTAGAGAACCAAGCCCTCGGTGGCATGAGCAGCCGTACCTTCTATAATCGTCTTTGGCCTGATGTGCGCAAGGGCATCAAGAAGGGCGACTGGGTCATCATCTCTATCGGTCATAACGACAATGGTCCTTACGATAGCGGTCGTGCCCGTGCCAGCATCCCTGGCATTGGCAAGGATTCCCTCAACGTCACTATCAAGGAGACGGGAGTGAGGGAGACCGTCTATACCTACGGTGAGTACATGCGTAAGTATATCAACGATTGTAAGGCACTCGGCGCACATCCTATCTTGATGTCGTTGACCCCTCGTGATGCTTACGATGAGAACGATAAGATCGTGAGAGTTAACAAGACTTTCGGCTTGTGGGCAAAGCAGGTGGCTGAGCAAGAGGGCGTGCCATTCGTTGACCTAAATGAGATTTCCGCAGCCAAGCTCGATAGCTATGGTCACTGGAAGGAGAAGTATCACTTCTTCACCGACCATATCCATACCTCTCGCTTCGGTGCGATGATGAATGCTCGTTCGGCAGCAGAGGGTATCGCTGAGAGCAAAGACCCTAATCTCGCTCCGCTTCAGGCGATGCTGATCAATGTGGCTTTGCCTGTGGAGAACTTCAAGCGTGAGCCTGGCAAGCCTGTTGTCTTCTTGACTGGTGACAGCACGGTGAAGAATGCCGACAAAGACAAGGATGGTATGTGGGGCTGGGGCTCTCAGGCTTATACCGTCTTCGACCAGAAGAAGATAACTTGTGTGAATGCTGCCAAGGCAGGTCGCAGTTCTCGTTCTTACCTCAACGAGGGCAGATGGGAGAAGGTGTATAACAGTCTTCAGCCGGGCGACTATGTGCTCATCGAGTTTGGTCATAACGACATCTGTTCTCTGACCGACAAGAAGATGCGTGGCTCCATTCCTTGTGCCAAGGACACCTGCCACGTCTATCAGATGGAGGAGAACAAGCAGTATGAGGTGGTATATTCTTTCGGATGGTATCTGAAGAAGTTCATCCAGGATGTTCGTGAGAAGGGTGCCACTCCTATCCTCGTTTCCCTCACTCCTCGCAACGAGTGGCCTAAGGGCAAGATAGAGCGCAGAAATGATACCTACGGCAAATGGTATCGTGAGGTAGTGGCAGAGACTGGCGTTGCCTTCCTCGACCTTCACAACATCTCTGGTGATGCGCTCGACAAGATAGGTCAGAAGAAAGCCAAGGCTTATTATAACCATGACCACACTCACACTTCACTCAAGGGTGCGCAACTCAATGCCAAGAGCGTGGCTAAGGGCTTGAAGAAGATGAAGAGTCCTTTGGCTAAGTATTTGAAGTAAAAGTTGATAAAGATGAAACACAAGTATCTTTTGATGGCAAGTTGGCTACTGATGTCGCTGCCTATATCGGCTCAAACCATCCAGTTGGATTTGAGCAAGGCTCAGAACGTGAAGTCGAATGCACCTTTCACTCGCAACATCGAGGTGCCGGATGGCAACTATAAGGTGACCGTGGTATTAGGCTCTAAGAAGAAAGCGGGCAAGACCGTGGTGCGTGCCGAGAACCGCCGACTGATGGTGGACGAGGTGGCTACGAAGAAAGGACAGTTTAAGACCGTCGAGTTCGTGGTCAACAAGCGTACGCCTGAAATCGAAAAAGGCAAGAGAGTGAAAGTAAAGGATCGTGAGAAAAACTATAATACCTGGGACAACGCCATCAACCTGGAGTTTACGGGGGCTGCTCCTGCCGTGAAGGAGGTGAAGATAGAGCGTGACACGACCGCTACTACCATCTTCCTCTGTGGAAACTCCACCGTAGTCGATCAACCCTACGAGCCTTGGGCTAGTTGGGGACAGATGATACCTCGCTGGTTTGGTCCTGAGGTCGCCATCTCCAACAACGCAGAGAGCGGTTTGACGGCTGGCTCTTTCTTGGGTTCCTATCGCTTGGACAAGATTCTGACGATGATGAAGAAGGGCGACTATGTCATCTGCGAGTTCGGTCATAACGACCAGAAGGAGAAGATGGCGGGCGCTGGTGCTTGGTACAACTTCTCTTATAACCTCAAAGTCTTTATAGATAAGGTACGTGCGAAGGGAGGCAACATCATCTTTGTGACTCCTACCCAGCGCCGTCGCTTCGATGATGCTACCCATAGCAAGATACTGGAGACACATGGCGATTATCCTGATGCCATGCGTGCCGTGGCTAAGCGAGAGGGAGTGCCAGTCATCGAGTTGCATGACATGACCCGCACTTTCTTCGAGACCTTGGGATATGAGAACAGCAAGAAGGCTTTGGTGCATTATCCTGCCAACACCTTCCCAGGACAAGAGAAGCCGCTCGCCGACAATACCCACTTCAATCCATACGGCGCCTACGAAATCGCCAAGATGGTGGTGATGGGGATGAAGCAACTTAACTTGCCTATCGTGAAATACTTGCGCTCCGACTGGAAGGACTTCAATCCAGCGCAGCCTGATGACTATAACAAGTTTGTTTGGTACAATTCCGTTCAGCAGGATGTGACGAAGCCAGACGGAAACTAAATATAAATGATAAATGATAAATTATAAATTATTTGCAACGCTGTTGTTGGCAGCGACTTCGACGTCTCTGTCGGCAACAGAGCGTGATACCATTTGTATCGACAAGGGATGGATGTTCCATCGTGGTGACATCTCGGAGGTATCTCAGTTGAAGTCTGCGATGCAGGCTCAGGGTGAGGCGGTCAATCTGCCTCACGACTTCCAAATCTCACAAGACTGGGTGGCTCCTGATGCCAGCGAGCGACCCGACAACAGTGATGCGGGCAGCAATGTGCGCAGCCGTTTGAGTCCTCGTGGATTCAAGGAGATGGGCATCGGCTGGTATCGCTATGAACTGACTCCGAAGGAGGAATGGAAGGGCAAGCGCATCGTGCTCGACTTCCAAGGCATTATGCTGGTGGGAGATGTCTATCTCAATGGACAGCGCATTGGAGGCACCGACTATGGCTACCTCGGAATGGATGCCGATATTTCCAAACTCTTGAAGTATGGACAGGTGAACGAGATTGCGGTGAAGGCGGATACTCGCAACCCCAACAACTCTCGTTGGTACACGGGTGCCGGTCTCTATCGTGATGTCAACCTCATCATCACCGACTCCAAGTTGTACTTCCCTCGTCATCCTCTCTTCATCCGTACCGTCAACAATCAACAGGTGAATATCCGTGCGGAGATTGTCAATCAACTGAAAATCGACAAGGCGGCATCGGCTGCTATCGGGAAGGATGGTAATCATTCCGTGATTCCTGTGGAGGTTCGCATCCTTGATGCGGATGGCAAGGTAGTGGCTCAGCAGAAGACCGACCTCGACTTCAATGCCCAGTGGCGTGACCGTGAATATGAGTTGCCTAGCATCTCGCTTCCGAATGCTCATCTCTGGTCGTGCGATACACCTTATTTATATACGGCAGAGGTGACGCTCTATGATCATCAAGGCAATGTGGCTGACCAAATCAAGGAGCAGTTTGGTGTGCGCACCATCGAATATATGCCAAGCCAGGGCTTGCTCGTCAATGGCAAGAAGGTATTGCTGAAGGGCTATGCCAACCATCATACCTTGGGAGCACTCGGTGCTGCGGCTTATCCACGTGCCATCGAGAAGCGATTGAAGTTGATGAAGGAGTTCGGCATGAACCATGTGCGTACTTCTCATAACCCTTATAGCGAGGACTTCCTCAAGCTCTGCGACCGTCTTGGTATCTTGGTGGTCGATGAACTTTATGACAAGTGGCTCACCCAGTATGCCGGTGGAAAGGTGGAGTGGGAAAGCCTTTGGCAGAAGAACATCCCAGAGTGGGTGACTCGTGACCGCAACCATCCTTCTGTCGTGCTCTGGAGCTTGGGCAATGAGTTGCAGCAGTATGCCAACTTGCCTTTCAACGACTGGGGCGTGACGGCATACAAACTTCAGAAGGAACTGCTTCATCGTTATGATGATACTCGTCTCACGACCGTGGCGATGCACCCTCGCTATCGCAATCTGGAGACCAACGACATTCCTGCCGACTTGGCGGTGGCTACGGAAGTCAACTCCTACAACTATCGCTATATGTACTTCCCTGGCGATATGCAGCGTTATCCAGAGAAGACCTTCTATCAGAGTGAGGCAAGTACGGCTGCGATGGGACCTAACTTCTATGAGATGGATAGGGACAAGGTGATCGGTTTGGCTTATTGGGGTGCCATCGACTATCTCGGCGAGAGTATGGGATGGCCTGTGAAGGGCTGGAACCAAGGTGTGTTCGACATCTCCTTGCAGCCAAAGCCGGATGCTTACTTCGTGAAGAGTATGTTCTCGGAGGAGCCTACCGTGCATATCGGTGTCATCGAGAAGGGTGGCGGCAATGTGCAGTGGAATGGTATCAATGTCGGTGTAGGCAAGCTGTCGGAGAACTGGAATCGTGAGCAGGGCGAGAAGATTTCGCTCTATACTTATACCAATGGTGACGAGGTGGAGCTGTTCTTGAATGGCAAGAGCCTCGGCGTGAAGAAGAATTCCGAAGACCCTAAGCAGCGTGCTCGCATCAAGTGGGATGGCATCGAATATGCACCTGGCACCTTGGTGGCTGTGGCTAAGAAGAATGGCAAGGTGGTGGCTCGCCATCAGATAGAGACCACGGGCGAGGCAGTCGCTCTCAAACTCGTTCCTGATGCTGAGACATGGCATGCCGATGGACAGGACTTGATGCACGTTCGTGTCTATGCCGTCGATAAGAAGGGCAGGAGAGTGGTGAATCCGAAAGACCAGAATGCCTTCGCCAAGTTGCAGTTCTCTGTAAAGGGAGGTGCCGACATCGTGGCTGTTGACAACGGTGATATGGCTTCGGGTGAGTTGGCTACTTCTGGCAAGCAACTCTCGAAGACAGCCGAGCGTAGTCTCTTTATGGGTTCTGCCTTGGTCATCTTGCGTTCGCAGACCGATGCTTCCAAGGTGGAACTGATGGTGACGAATGGCAAGGCGAAGAAGACTTTGAAGTTGGAAACGAAATAAAAAGAGTGCAAGGCAGCAGATTGATTTCTGCTCGTCTTGCACTCTTGCTTTACTTGATGACCTTGTCAGTGATGATCTTCCCGTTGGCTAAGGTAGTCTTTCTGATATTGACTCCTTTGGTGGAAGTCGCTAGCTTGGTGCCGTTCAGCGAGAAATACTCCACACGGGCGATGGCGGAGTGGCTGCTATTGCCGTCAGCCAAGGTCTCTTCGATGCCAGTCGTCTTTACGCTCGGATAATACTCGTCGATTGATTCGATGGCATCCTTGTTCTCTTCCTTCATGATGTTCTCCACCAGAGAGTTGGCATACACCTCGATGTTGGTGTAATAGCCCTTGGCATCTAGCGAGTAGGTAAGGGCATCGCTGGCATCGTTAGGGTTCAGACCATTGGCTTTCTCCCATTCGTCAGGGATTCCATCTTTGTCGGAGTCGAAACCTGAAGGACGGCTGCCCTTGCCAAAGTTGGTTTCCGTATAACCATTCACATCAGATACAAGGTCGATGATACCATCCGACTTGGTGACGCTTCCCTTGTAGGTGGCTGTTCCAGTCTTCGTTTCTTCCACGTATCGGGCATCCACCTCGTCACGATAGAGTGATGCTCCCACGTATGCCAATACCTTATTATATGCTTGTTCGGCAGAGTGGGTGGTCACCTCGCCCTTTGGAGCCGGACTGTCCATCTTGATTTTTACACAAGATACGCCATCGATGGTGACGTGGTTGACAGCATCGCCATAGTAGTTGTGGGTATCAGCTGAATATTTCTCACCATCGAGTTCGTGGGTTCCCTTGTCGTAGGAGATACCATTCCAGTCCTTGTTCTTGGTCACCTTTCCTGCGGTGGTCTCCGTCGTATTGCCATTGATATAGTAACGGCTCGTCATATTGTATAGTTCGGGATGATTCTTGTCGGAGTTGCCGCTTGTTGCCACGGTCACGAGGGTGATGCGCTCTTGGTTTCCTCGTTCCTTGCCGTTGCTTACATCTACCTTGATACCATTTTGGGTTGTCTCCTTCAGGTTCTTGCTAGGACCCGCCTTGTAATAGTTGTTGACGATATTGATTTGTCCACCGCCGGGACCGCCATAGCAAGTACCTTGGGCATTGTACATCACGCAGTTGCGGAAATCCACATTCTCTGCTTGTACTGGGTTCTTCCACTGGTAGGTCTTGTAATCGTAGTTGCTGGTATATTCTGTCCAACCATATCGGGCACCGCAGAAGCGAGGGCCTCGGTTCATCACGTGGGCGATGAAGTTGTGGTGGAAACTAGCTAGCTTGCCTCCCCAAATGCCGCCGTAGCCGTGTGCTCCTTTGCTGTGTCCAGGGTTGGTGAGGCTTTCGGCTATCGTACACCACTGCATGGTGAAATTGTTGTTGTCATAGAATGAAGCCACCTCGTCGATGCTCCAACTGAAGGAGCAGTGGTCGAAGATGATGCCCGTCTTGTTGCGTTGCCAAGTGGCATCGGCGCCATCATTGACGTCTTTCTCTTGACCACGACGGAAACGGATGAATCGGATGATGCAGTTGCTCTCAGGACGAATGGTGTAATATCGGAGGGTGATGCCCGGTGATGGGGCGGTCTGTCCGAGAATGGTGGTGTTGGCACCGATTTTGAGCTCGCTCGCCAAAGGAATCACGCCCGATACATCGAAGACTACGATTTTCTTCTTGCTGCCATTGACGGCGGCACGGAAGGAACCTGTTCCACTATCATTAAGATTGGTGACGTGGACGACTGTTCCACCTCTTCCTCCGGTCACATATCTGCCATGACCTTCAGCTCCAGGAAATGCCGGTGCTTGTGCGTTGGCTGTCATGCAGAGAAGCGAGGCAGCCAAGGATGCGAGTAGTTGTTTGTTCATTTGCTAGTTGTAGTTTGTTGTTTTTGTTGTTGATACGATTGCGATAAGATCGCCTATTTGTTGGCAAAGTTACATTTATTCTTTCGTATCACCAAATGTTTCTTAGTGAAATCATATCATTGTTTCGTTATTTTAAACTTTTTATGGAGAAATGTTTGGTGGATTAAGAAAAAGTTGCTACCTTTGCACTCGATAAAACATCAAGAGTTGCCCAGTTGTGGCACACCAACCGAGTTTCGCATAGAGATAACCACGGTGGTAAAAGGATGCGTAAGTGTTTAACAACTTAAAATAATTATCTTTATGAATACAAATTCAAACAATTCAAAGAGTGTGAATGATGCTGTCAATGCACAGCGTGTAGGTAACGAGCATAACAATTATGCTCAGGTAAGAATCGCTCATTATGCCGCTTGCTTTGCGGAGTATGATGACGAGAAGTTGCAGGCGACTGTTGCCCATGAGCGTAAGGTGCGTGGCTGGGTCTCAGAGCGCAGCTACTTCTTGGCGGCGTTGAGAGCCGAGTGCGAGAAGCGCCACCTTGATTATTGCTGGTAATCAACCATTGAATTCCTCGATAAAAGGCTGGAGGTTTCCGCCTCTTGGCGAGTTAAGGTCTTCGAGGATGGCGAAGGCGATGAGCTTGTACTTGTTCTTGAACTCAGCCTCATCGATCACTTCATGGAAGAGTTGGGCAATGTGGTGAGGAGGATTGTGGAAGGCTCCACAACCGAAAGCACCTAGCACAATGCTGTCGTGACCATGCAGCAATCCGATTCTTAGCATCGTGCGCATCTTGTTCTTCGTGATGGCTGCATCATGCTCCGTGATGTTTCCGTCGGCATCTAGCTCTGGGTGATTGATGGCTGGCACGGCAACGAACGACATGTAATAAGGAGTGTCGAGTAGGGCGAAGTCTTGCTTGGCTCCAGCTCGGAACACGGTAGCCTTCGGAACATACACTCCACCGAAGGAAACGGCGAGGGGATACTGGTATCTGCTTTTCTCCAATCCATACTCTGCTGCGTAGGAGGCGTAGCGATACATGGAGAGGAAGAGGTTGGTGCTGCGGAAGAGACTCTCCTCCTGTGCTCGGCTACCATTCAGCACGCCACCGCCTGGGTTGCGACGGCTGGCAAGGTTGAGTACCACTGGGTTGTAGCCTTCCTTTTGTAACTGATGTCCGCAATGTATGCTGTCGTCATTTTCCACGATAATCTTCGTCTCGCCTTCGATGGTAGGAATGCTGGTGGCATCCAAGGCTCTGGTGTAGAATCGGCTGCCCTTGAGCATCGGTTCATTGTCCAGGAGTTCCACTTCCTCCCCATTTTCCGAGGTATAGCTTCCCTCCTGCACGATATGAATGGTTTGCTGATATACGTCAGCCAGTTGTCTTCTGTCGTTGATCATATAGCAATTTTCTCTTTCTGTTTAGACTCATTGATTTCTTCTTTTAGATATTCATAGATATATAAAGGACTTTGGATATATAGTCCGGTTTCAGTATCAATGAGTTTCTTGTAAATATTTGAATTATATACTGTATTAAAGGCATCAAGAATCTTCATGCCATAATCCTCTTGTAAAAGAGATACAATTTCTTCTACATCACAGTCGATAATGAAATTAATTTGTTTTTTCTCTAATGCCATATCCTTTTAAGTTTAGAAATAGCCTTTTCTGTCCCAAAGAAGTATTGGCTATTCAGTTTTTTATATTCCAATCTTTTGACGAGTTCTTCTATGGTGATAAAGTGTAGCATAAATATGTTGATTTGGTAAACTACGCTATCATCTGCTACGGGGCCAACAACAATATCGTAGTTATGTACCCTTTTGCCCCTTGCTTTTCTGTTGCTAAGGATGAATTGTGCCCATTCATTGCTGATACCTTCAAAGACTTTTACTTTTAGTTCTTTGGAGCTAAGCAGACTTTCGTCAAATTCATATTCCTGTACGATAGGTGAACCACAGCTAGAAAATTTCGTGCGTCTGACAGCCATATCAAGAGCTTGTTGCTTGATATCTGTAAGATAGAATCCTTTTCCGAAGTCTTTATTGGGCTTACATTTTTGGAAGTCTATCTCTTTGAAGTCGATGTTTGTACCATGAAATAATCTCATTAGATGGTTCCTCCATTCCTTCTGCTAATAATTAACATATCATGTATAGCATCATCCAATGACAGAAGATGCTCTGCGGCATAACATTCGTCTATAAAATCAAGTGCCTTATGTTCTTTCAAGTAGTTGAAAGACATGTCGGAAGGCATTCCGAATGCCTTTCCGAATTGGGTAATACACATATTGATATATCTAATCTTGTCCATATCTTATGATTTATATTTTGCCGCAAATTTACGATAAATATCCCAATCCTCCAAAAATAATTGGTAAAAGATTACGATTATCTCAAATATTCTTTGTATCTTTGCCCTCGAATGGGAGGCGAGACTTGCGCCTTTGCCACCCGATAAACTGAATGTATAACAATTAAAATATAAAACAAGAAACAGAAAGAACAATTTTATAGACATATAATGTATTAATATACAAAGCGTTTACGATTCGGAAACTCTCGAAATTTGGCGATTAACAGATGTTTTCCAAACATAGAAAAGTGAATGCCCGCGCTATAGCGTGGGCTGAACTTATCTGTTTGGAAAGGGCCACGCCAAATGCCTGAGAGTTAGATAAGGGAAGCCTACGCTTCTTTTGTATCTATCTCTCAGGTATTTTTGGTTTTAGTGTCTCTTTCTTGAATTAAGTTCACGCTCATTCTCATAGCGGCAAAGAATCGGCATTTTATTCCCTTTGTCTCTTTCTTATGACGAGCAAGTAGCACTGGGCGATAAGGCTTTCCTTGTCGTTCTCGTCATTGCTCTTAGGTATGCTCCCCATGGAGTATGCCATGTTTTCGTATAGGAATAAAATGCAAACCCATGACAGACTTAGAACTCAAGAATCTCAAAGACAATCTTTGGCACTCGGCTGATATGCTGCGTGCTGGTGCCCACTTGGCGGCTAACAAATATGGTCAACCTATTCTCGGTCTCATCTTCCTCCGCTATGCTGATGTGCTCTTCAAGCAGCATAAGGCTGAGATAGATGCAGAGTATAACAAGTATAAAGGCTCTCGTATGGAGCGAGCATACAAGGATGTAGCCGTGGAGAAGTGTGGCTTCTTCCTCCCCGAATGTGCTTACTTCGATTATATCAACGATGCGCCCGATGATGCCAACAAGGCTTTGTTGGTGAAGCGTGCCATGGAGGCTATCGAACAAGAGAATCCTCGTATGCAGGGCGTTTTGCCGAAGGAGGTGTATGGACAGTTGGTGCCTGAGGAAGAACCGGAGTTGCTGAGCCGCATCGTCAGAGTGTTCAAGGATATTCCTGAGGACATCAGCATCGACATCTTCGGTCAGATATACGAATACTTCCTTGGCAACTTTGCTTTGGCGGAAGGTCAGGGTGGAGGAGCCTTCTATACGCCAGCCTCCGTGGTGCAGTATATGGTAGAGGTGCTTCGCCCAGTTACGGGAGATAAGAAGTTCTTGGACCCAGCTTGTGGCTCGGGCGGTATGTTTGTGCAAGCGGCTCGCTATATGCATCGCCACAATGCCAGCAACCAAGACTTGATGAGCTTCCGCTGTTATGGTGTGGAGAAAGAGCCTGATACCGTGAAGCTTGCCAAGATGAACCTCTTGCTCAACAATGTGCGAGGCGAGATAACCGAGGCTAATTCTTTCTATAGCGATCCTTACAATGCCTTTGGCAATTTCGACTATGTGATGGCAAATCCTCCTTTCAATGTGGATGAAGTGGTGTTTGAGAAGGTGGCTGATGATGCCCGATTCAATACCTACGGTGTGCCACGCAATAAGACCAAATCTTCCAAGAAGGCTTCGGATAAGAAGGAAACTGTGCCTAATGCCAACTATCTGTGGATAGGTTACTTTGCCACGGCTCTGAACGAGAATGGCAAGGCAGCTCTCGTCATGGCTAATTCGGCGAGTGATGCAGGTGGCTCGGAGTTGGAAATCCGCAAGAAGATGATACAGGATGGCATTATCAGTCAGATGGTTACCTTGCCAAGTAATATGTTCTCTACGGTTACGTTGCCAGCTACCCTTTGGTTCTTCAATAAGCAGCGCACCCACAAGGATGAGATTCTCTTCATAGATGCTCGTAATATCTTTACGCAAGTGGATAGAGCGCACCGCAAGTTCTCGGATGAGCAAATCAAGAACCTCGGTATCATCACTCGCCTCTATGAGGGTGATAGCGATGCTTTCTGGGAATTGGTCAACGAATACAAGGCAGAAGGCAAGCAAGAAGAAGTGGATTGGTTGCTTGAAAGATGGCCTGATGGTACCTATCGCGATGTCATCGGTTTGTGTAAAGTAGCGAAGATAACTGGTGAGGATGGCATTGAGGACAATGATTGGAGTCTCAATGCTGGTCGCTATGTAGGTGTCGTGATTGAGGATGACGGAATGACTGAAAATGAGTTCCGTCAGGAAATGCTGTCCCTGAATGGTGAGTTCTCTCAGCTCAGTGCTGAGGCAGAGGATTTACAGAAGGAGATAGAGAAGAATATGAAGGACTTGTTTGGGGAGGAGTAAGTATGGAGTATTCAAAAGTTGGTAAATATTACGAAGTGTTTTCTGGATATGCTTTTAAGTCTCAAGATTTAAAAGAAACAGCGGATATTCCTATAATAAAGATTGGAAACATTAGCAATGGTCGGAATGTCATTAATGAAAATATGCAGTTTGTTTCAAAAGAGCTTCTTGGAATTAATAAAAAATACTATGTAAATAGAGGTGATGTTCTTTTATCATTGACAGGAAGCCATATGAATCAGCCTAATTCTGTTGTAGGAAGATCATGCCGCAATTATAGTGATCGACTTTATTTGTTGAATCAAAGGGCAGGTAAAATAGTACCAAAGAATAATGCATCGTTATCGTATATATATTATGTTTTGCAAACTCAAGCAATGAAAGAAATGATTTGTTGCAGAGCATATGGCGCAGCTAATCAAGTAAATGTTAGTCCTAAGAGCATAATGTCTATAAAGTGGAACTTCCCTTCTTCGGATGTTCAGCATAGCATAGCCTCCATCCTCTCCACATACGATACTCTCATAGAGAACAATACCAAGCGTATTCGTCTTTTGGAGAAAATGGCAGAGAACCTATATAAAGAATGGTTCGTCCGCTTCCGCTTCCCTGGACATGAGAATGTGGAAATGGAGAATGGGTTGCCTAAAGGGTGGAAATATGTCAACTTTAGTAACTTATCTCCTATTTTGACAGGAAAGAAAGATGCAAATTATGCTTCTCAAAATGGCAAATATAAGTTCTTTACTTGTTCGAAAAATGATTTAGTGGCTGATAATTACTCATTTGACTGTTTTGCGATAATATTAGCAGGCAATGGTGATTTGAACGTTAAGTTATATGATGGACAGTTTGAAGCTTATCAGCGAACGTACGTGTTGAGTCCATATGATGTGGAGCATATATATGTTTCCTATTATACTATTCAGTCAGAACTTGATCGACTCCTAGTGGGTGCTGCTGGAGCAGTAATTAAATTCTTGACTAAGGGTATGATAGAAAAAATTAAGGTGCTCCTTCCAACAAATGATGTATTGGTTAGATTTAATTCTATTCAAGAGCATAATTATAGACTTCGTCAAAACTTAAAACGTCAGATCTCCCTCCTTGCTCGCCAGCGAGACCTCCTTCTCCCTCGCCTCATGTCTGGCAAGTTGGAAGTAAAGGAAGAGTTGTTGGAGTAAGTGAATAGGTGAGTTTGTGCCACTTGTGCCATTGTGCCAAAAGGAAAATAAACAATGCCACGTGGCACAATGGCACTATTGGCACAAAAATATTGAAGCATATAGGATAGGTCTTTGAAACATATAGGAAAAGTCATTTGAAGATATAGGTTATGTCTTTGAAAGATATAGCTTTGTCAGTCGCACAACAGCTGTTGTGCGCTCGTACATCAGCTGATGTGCACATGTCCAACACGTGTTGTGCACACGTCACCCAGCTGATGGGCGCAAACTTTACACTATAGCAACAGGCAAGTATAGATAACAACTAGCGTAATAATCATATAGAAACCAAGAATAAGCGTATGAAGTCATTTATCAGTGAAGACCATATAGAGCAAGCCATCTGTAATCGACTCTCGCAGCCTGAATACGGATGGAAGCGAATAGAGTGTAGCCCGGAATTGGAAGACCAAGACGAGGTGGCATCCACTGGACGTGCCAACCCGTCGGAGTGTATTCTGCCCGATGTGTTCCTCTCTGCCTTGCGCCGTCTGAATCCGCAGATAGACGATGAAATCTTGAAGAACATCCTCCAAGACTTCCGCAAGGACTATTCGGGTACCGATATGGTGGATACCAACTACAAGTTTTACAACCAGATACGAAATGGCATCAAGGTGAAGACCCGCAACCAGCATCGTGAGGACTTCGACATCGTGAAGCTCATCGACTTTGATCATCCTGAGCGCAATGAGTTTCATTGTGTCAACCAGATGTGGATCAAAGGTCACTTCCGCTATCGCCGTCCCGATGTGCTCCTCTTCGTGAATGGACTGCCCGTGGTGTTTATCGAACTGAAAAACTCTACCGTCAAGATAGAGGAATCTTACAACAAGAACCTCGTATCTTATCGCAAGGACATCCCGAACATCTTTGCCATGAACCAAATCTGCGTGTTGAGCAATGGTTTGCAAACCAAGATAGGTGCATGGAATGCAGGCTATGAGTTCTTCTTCGAATGGCTCAGGGTGAATAACGAAAAGGAGAAACTGAACAGGGAGGAGATAGCCGAACATGGACTGAGTATTCAGACCTTGATAGATGGTCTCTTCCGCAAGGAGCGACTCTTGGACTATATCGAAAACTTCGTGTTCTTCGATAACAAGCGCATCAAAATTATCGCCAAGAACCACCAGTATCTCGGCGTGAACAATCTGATGGAAACCGTGAAGCGCAGGGAGGAACTGAAGGGTAAGCTTGGTGTCTTTTGGCATACCCAAGGTTCGGGCAAGAGCTATTCGATGGTGATGTTTGTAAGAAAGGTGAAGCGCAAGTTGCATGGCAATTTCACCTTCTTGGTGATCACGGATAGAGATGACTTGGATACGCAGATACATAAGACCTTTGTGCGCACGGAGGTGGTGGGCGATAAGGAAGAATGCCAACCTAAGAATGCCGTGCAGTTGAGGGAGTTCCTCTCTGGCAATAAGCCGTTGGTGTTCACGCTTATCCATAAGTTTCAGTACGATAAGACCAAGAAATATCCTGTGCTCTCCACTCGCAGCGACATCTTTGTATTGGTAGATGAGGCTCATCGCACCCAGTATAAGCAGTTGGCCGAGAATATGCACACCGGTTTGCCGAATGCCAACTACATCGCCTTTACCGGAACGCCACTCTTGGGCAGCAAGCGACTCACCAACCAATGGTTTGGCGATTATGTATCGGAATATAACTTCGCCCAAGCCATCGAGGATGGTAGTACCGTGCCGCTCTTTTATAGCCGAAGAGTGCCAGAGGTGGGCTTGACCAATGACTGGCTAGATACCGACATCGACCAAATCGTGGAAGATGAGAATCTCAACGACCGAGAAAAAGAACTCTTGGAGAACTCTTCCTCTCGCATCTTGGAGGTAATCAAGCGAGATGGCAGATTGGACCGCATAGCCAAGGACATCGCCCATCATTTCCCAAGACGAGGATTCTTGGGCAAGGGCATGGTGGTGAGTGTGGATAAATACACTGCCGTGAGGATGTATGACAAGGTGCAGAAGTACTGGGCAGAGGAGAAAAAACAACTCATCAAAGAGCGCAATGAGGCAAAGACGCATGATGAGCGTGTCGCTTTGAGTGAACGTCTCAGCTATATGAACAAGGTAGAGATGGCGGTGGTCATCAGTAAGGAAGATGGCGAGGAAGAGAAGTTTGCCGCCCAAGGTCTCGACATCACAATGCATCGCAAGAAGATGGAAGCGATAACGCCTGATGGCAAGGACATCGAAGACCGCTTCAAGGATAAGGATGACCCTCTGAGCTTGGTCTTCGTCTGTGCCATGTGGCTCACGGGTTTTGACGTGCCATCGCTCTCCACGCTCTATCTCGACAAACCGATGAAGGGGCATACGTTGATGCAAGCCATCGCTCGTGCCAACAGAGTATATCCTGGCAAGACGTGTGGCATCATCGTGGATTACGTGAATGTGTTCAAGTACATGCAGCAGGCTCTGTCTGACTATGCCTCTACGGATGATAACGCAGAATATCCTGCCAAGGACATCGAGCAGTTGATAGCCAACATCGACCAATGTGTCATGGAGACAGAGGCTTTCTTGTTGCAACTCGGCATCAAGCTGGCTGACATCATCGCCGAAGGAGAAACGCTCGACCAACTAGAGATGTTCCGAAAGGCATATAATCGAATCTTGGAGAAGGATGAGTGGAAAGACCGCTTCAAGGTATTGAGCAATCTGCTGATGAATCTCTATGATGCCGCCAAGCCAGAAATATTTGAGAGGGGTTGGTATAATGAGAAGTTTGCACCGATAGCTTATCTCAATGGTCTGTTTTGCAATCAGATAGATGACGAGAAGTTGCGAAAGGCGAAGTTGAGAATGGCTGAGGCTCTCGACCAGAGTGTGTCGGCGTATGCTTCCGATGGTATGGCTTCATCGGAGATTCAGCCTCAGGCTACGTATGGCATCCATCAAGGTAAGGTCATCGACCTCAGTAAGTTGGATGTGGATGCATTGCGCAAGGAAATCAACAGCACTCCTTATAAGGCGTTGGAGATAGATGACCTACGTGCCTTCATCGAGCGAACCTTGAAGCAGTTGATTAACAAGAACTGCACTCGTATCACATTCTCTCAGCGATATAAGAGTATCATCGACCGATATAATGCTGGTGGTAGTGAGAATGAGGATTATTACGAGAAGTTGCTTCAGCTCATCGCTGACTTGAAGAAGGAGCAGAGTCGCACCACGGATATGGGATTGGAGGAAGAGGAACTCGAAATCTTCGACCTTTTGAGGTCTGACCGTAAGTTGACCAAGGAGGAAGAGCAAAAGGTGATATTGGCTGCCAAGAATCTCTATCAGAAGTTATTGGCGGAGAAAGAGAAGGTGCTGGTGGTGGATTGGTATAAGGATGAACAGCCTCGCCATCAGGTGTTTGCCTTGATACAAACTTCTCTCAATGAGGATTTGCCAATGAGTTACGACCGTGTGTCATTCAATGACAAGACTCATCTGCTGTTCAATCACTTCGTGGATATGGCAGTGCAAGGGTATGGATGGGTAGCGTAAGACTACCCATTCTTTATTTCTCGTAAATCAAAAAATCTTGCTTAAGTCTTGTATCAGCCACTTCCATACAGGCATTACCTCGATGATCTTGCCATTTACTTCCACAGTTTCCTCGGTGTCGTAGCTTAAAATCAGGAGGCGTTGGCAATCCAAAACCTTGGTGAATTTTATCAATGCGGAGCTTTCTCGTTGCCAGGTCTCATCAGTCTTATGAGGATTGTAGCTTACCTGTATCGCCAAGGCAGCATCTGGAATGTAGAAATCTACCTCAATGTTTCGGTTATAGAAGAACACTCGCTCGTCTATGCCATATCGGCGGATGAGTTCCATGGCTACCATGTTCTCTAAGAGGGAAGTGTCGATATCCAATGCCAAGATACTGATGATGCCGTTATCCACAAAGTAGTACTTCGGGTTGGTCTCACGATTGGTGAGGTTGTCTGCGATGTTCTTGATGGGATATATCAGAAAGGCATCCTTTGAGTACTCTATGTAGTTGATGATAGTAGCTTTTCCTAACTTAGCACCAGTTGAGGCTATGATATTAGAAAGGCGGGTGAAAGAGGTGGGCTGTTTGACACTCTCTGCCATCTTTCTAAACAGAATACGGAGTGAGAACAGGTTGTCTATCTTGTTGCGAGTTGCTATATCGCCAATGTATATCTTCTGATAAACGCTATTGAGGTAATCTCGTTTGGATGCAAGTTGTGCTCCCTCTGGGAAACCACCAAAGCGGAAATACTCTGCAAAATATCTCTGTACATCAGCTCTGCCAGAAGTGGTTGCAATGTTCATGTCATCGTATGGGATATTATTGGCAGAAAGGTATTCGCTGAAACTATAAGGCAAGATATGCTTGGTAATGTATCTACCTCCTAATGTGGTAGCTACGTCACTGCTCAGCATCTTGGCATTGCTGCCAGTTATATATACTCTATATTTGTTGTCTGCCAATCGTCGGGCGAACTTATCCCATCCCTCGATGTTTTGGATTTCATCAAGGAATAGTATAGGGCGTTGTGCAGACATCATGCCATGAACCTCAAGGATAAGATTGAGTTCTTGGGCTGTCATTCCAATGAGTCGCTCATCCTCAAAGTTGATATATAGCATCGAGTCCCAAGTGATACCTTTTTTTAGGTTGTCTTGGATCTGCTGATAGAGCATGAATGATTTCCCTGCTCTTCGAACACCAATAAGCACATAGTTGGCGAAGTCTTCCTTCTCTATGTTTCGATGAACGACTTGCTGGCTTTCTATCTCTTTTCGATTCTCCAAAAGAATCTCTTTGATGGTCTCTTTTTCTATCATAATTGCAATATTGTTCTATTCGTAGAACAAAAATACAATAATTTTGTTTTATCTACAAAACAAAATGATGGTTTTTGCGTATTTTAACGCAAATTATTCATTTCAGCCTTCTTGCTCCCTTCTTAAAACATAGGCAAATTCTCTTCGAAAAATACACTTTTCAATCTTCTTTTGCTGATATTGCCTAAAAAAATCGTAACTTTGCAGCCGCATTTATGAATAAGGTATTAAGTATCTCTATAAAAGGATGACAATGAATTTGAGCGAATTGGCGCGCAAGCGAGTGGCGGTAGCCGCCTATTATTTTGTGCCGGGAGTGGTGTTTGCCAGTTGGGCAAGCCGTATCCCGGATGTAAAACATCTGTTGCACTTGGGCAACGGACAGTTGGGGTCGGTACTCTTTGCCATCCCCATCGGACAACTTCTGATGATGACTTTCTCTGGCATCTTGGTGAGCAAGTTTGGTAGCAAGAAGATGCTCGTGGTATCGGAAGTGTTTTATGCCTTGGCATTGCTGAGCATCGGTTTCAGCCATACCGTCTTTCATCTCATTCTCAGTTTGGTGGCTTTCGGAATGATGGCGAATCTGATGAATATCGCCACCAACACGCAGGCATGTTTCTTGGAAAAGATGTATGGCAGGAACATCATGTCTTCCTTCCATGGCTTGTGGAGCTTGGGAGGATTTGCGGGAGGTATCGTCGGTTCCATCTTTGCCAGTACCTCGCTTCCTATCCCTGTGCATTTCGGCAGTATCTTGGTGATGTCCCTCCTCGTGATAGCCATCGGCTTGCGTTATCTCGTAGATGACCAGACGGCAAAGGCGGAGGAAGAGGAAGTGCCGAAGTTCTCATTCCGTACCATCGACCCAACGCTGTTCTTGCTCGGACTGATGGGTTTCGGTGGAATGTTTTGCGAGGGAACGGTATATGACTGGAGTAGTGTCTATTTCTCTTCGGTAGTAAAACCCGATGAGGCTTTCATCCGTGCCGGTTATGTGGCAGGTATGGGAGCGATGACACTCGGACGATTCCTTGCCGATGGTTTCGTTACGAAATATGGTCCTAGCAAGGTGTTGAAGACTTGTGGAGCCTTGATTGTCGTCGGCTTGTGGATGGCGGCAGGTTTGCCTTATCTCGTCACCGCCACTTTGGGCTTCTTGCTCGTAGGCTTCGGTATCTCTTCTTCCGTGCCTATCTGCTATAGCATCGCTGGCAAGCTCGGCACGATGAAGGCGAGCATTGCCTTGACCATTGTTTCGAGCATCAGTTTCTTCGGTTTCTTGGTAGGTCCTCCTGTCATCGGATGGCTCTCTGAGGCAACAGATCTTCGCATTGCCATCAGCATCGCCGCCTGCTTCGGCTTGTTTATCGCCTTTATTGCAGGGAAGGTTAGCAAAAGGGTAGAAGGGTAGAAATTATAAAAGGAATCTCTGAAAAGCAAGAGATTCCTTTTTTATATTTTCTGATGTATGTTCTAGCGGTAGTAATTGACTTCATTCTATTTCTTATACTTCCTCCATCCTTGCCAATTCCCAACCTTTAAACTGCATGATGATCTTGTGAAGTGTTGTGCCTTGTCTTAAAGCTTCCACTCGTGGTGCCGCGGCATATCGATTGATTTGCTCTACGGCATCCGTCCATTGCTTCTCGGCTTTTGTCATAGGCGTTCCATCTTCCTTGTAAGCATCCTTTGCCTCTTCGTCAAATTCCTTCTTAGAAAGCACCTTCAGCTCCAAGATGTAGCTATGCTTGGTAGGATAGTGGGTGAGGTCGGGGAGGAGGAAGAAGTCGCAGTAACCATGGTTGAGTTCCAACTCAGGAGCTGTGATATAGTAATCGTTCAAGTTCAGATATGCCATGAAGAAACCTTGCAGGTTGCGCTCCGACTCGATACTGTCACGCACAGATGATACCTTGGCGTAGGCATCAGCGATGTGCTGCAATGGCTCCTGCCACTTGCCCTCGAATGCCATGTAGGTAAACTGGGTGGTGAGGTTGATAGGGTTGACATAGTTGATGTCTTGAAATTCCTCCAACAAGTAATTGTAGTATTGCTTGCGCACGTTGTTGTTGGGTATGCCAAGTATCAACTGGCTTCCGAAAGTACCCTTGATGGTGAGCATGCCATAATAGAACAGCAAACTTGGGAAAATCTCAGCTTTCGGAATCTGGTAGGCTGAGAAAGACTCATAGAGCTGGGTGATAATCTGTCCTTCCTCGGCGATCTTGTGGATGATGCCACGACGCTCGCCATCGAGTTTGTCGAATTGCAAGAGTTTCTTCATCTTGCCATAGTCGGTCTTGGTATTGGGGTCGATCATAATTCTTGGAGGACGACCACTGTCCATATAATTGCGAAGGTAATAGAGTACCATATCGCAGTTGAACATTCTGATATCCTTATCTAAGGCATCTTCTGCAAAACAATAGTTGTCATACCATGGCTTCATATCGTTGACCATGGCTTCGATGTCGCTATCTGCAGGCAGCAGTCCGTTCTCCTTGTAGTAAGTGAACATGTCGATGACATCCTTGGTAGAGAAACCGAGCATCTCGTCAAACTCTGGCTTGATGGAGATATTCCAACCGATATTGTATCCGCTTGTCACGTCATCTAATGTCACTGGGCTGACACCCATCATGAAGATACGCTCGAAGTTGCCTTTGAACTTCTTGAACACGTCACGATAGAAACCATCGGCATGGGTGATGGCATGATATACCTTCTCGCCATGCTCATTGAGTACGACATTCGTAAAGTTGTCGTACTCGTCGATGATGAGATAGAGAGGATAGTTGTGTGTCTTGGCAGCTTGGAAGAGAAGCTGCAACTTGTCGGCATGTTCTGTCTTGGACAGAATGAGGGAAACCTCTTCCTCTGTGTAATATTTGGAATATGTGCGGATGAAACCATCGAGAGTGATGCAGAGGTACGCATTGAATCTTTCCTCCAGAATATCTATCTTTCCTGTGATTTGTGAGAAGTCAAGATAGAGTATTTGGTAGCTGCCTTGCAGAGGAGTAGGGTGCTTGCCAATCCAAAGTTTACCAAACAATTTTTGGAACTTGTCCTTCTGCTTACAGTCATAGTAAGAGTAGAGCATACTAAGGAATATGCTCTTTCCGAAACGACGTGGTCGGATGAAGAATAGGTTGCGAGGTTGCTTTTCTATTTCTGGCAAGAACATCGTCTTATCGACATAGTAAAGGTTCTGCTCGATAACCTTGGCAAAATCAGCCACTCCGTATGGTACTTCTTTTACTTGCTGCTCCATCATTGCTTACTTTTTAATGTAACTTGCTGCAAAGATAATGCAAATCGAAGACAAATCAAAATAAATTCATTTATTTTAATTGTTGAGTGAAACTTATCTCATTTAAAGTTAGCCCCGTGAAAACGATATGACAATATTTTTAGAGGATTAATTCTGCCTTATCGTGTGCTTTTATGGAGATAAGTTTCGGTTTATCGCTTAATTTATACTATTTTGTGATCTCTTTTCGTCAAATTGTGGTGTATTTTGTTAATTGACCGATAAAAAGCACAAATTGACCGATTATCGCCCCTGAAGAAGTTGCATTAGTTATAATTTTGCAGCGATTTTTATAGTTCAAAACAAAAAATACAATCTAATAACTAGGCTTATGGATAAACAAAGACTTTTGTTTGCTAGTGTGCTGATGGCTATGATGTCTTCAGCAGCCCTAGCACAAACCAATGTGACAGATCAGTATATCGTCAATGCAGGTTTTGACGATGGTACATTCGTTAATAATGCGCCAAAGGGGTGGACATTAGACGTGTATTCTTCATTGAAGACAAATAAGATTAGTACATGTGCAAAAGGTGATGGCTTGATTCCTGCCAACCAGAACCATTGGCAATTATACCAATGGAGTGGTGCCATCAAAGGTAAGGCCTATCAAAAAGCAACAGGTTTGCCTAAGGGTACATATAAGTTGACCGTAGCGGTCTCTTCCTCTTTTAGTGGAACCGTCAACTTGTATCTCAATGACAAAAAAACAGCCATTGTGTCAGGTTTGCCTAAGGTTTATGAAGTAGAGGCTGAGGTGACAGATGGAGCCATTGAACTTGGTTTGCAATTAGATGCCAATGGAAGCAATCAGACCATCGATTTCGATTCTTTTAATCTGTATAAGATGTCGGATGAATCTTGGGCGCTTGTGAATCCAAACTTTGATAATGCTACATTTGCCAATAGTGCTCCGCAAGGGTGGACGCTTGTTCTGACGTCATCAGGTGCTAGTTCTAAGATTAGTACGGGATTGAAAGGAGATGGCTTGATTCCTGCTGATCAAAATC
>ERZ780095.144-NODE-144-length-29192-cov-6.54096_pt1 | contig 29192 bp, 30 predicted proteins | sample MGYA00511574_ERZ780095 | MGnify/ENA primary metagenome ERZ780095 (study PRJEB29588, sample SAMEA2153837) | human gut metagenome | biome: human gut; feature: human-associated habitat; material: faeces | place: Denmark | collected 2008/2010 ...
ACGACAAGCCCATTGGCAGAATTAAGTATGCACTAAATTAATTCCGCCAACAGGTTTTTGATACAAATTTTGATAAATTTCCGAATTATAAGCCAGTTGGGATAAAAAACAGAAATGAATATCTCCGAGTGCTCGCTGCTTGAGTTAAAATGTCAAGACCGGCTCACCTAAGATCTTGCATCAACGTGCTCTAAGTCACAAATTACATTAATTTTGGGAAGAAATAATTAGGTCGTTGCTCCTTCTCTCCATGAACGAATTCATACCATAAATTCAGTATATCTTGCGCTTTATTTGCATATGGTATATTTACTTTTGAGTCTTTCAATTGTAAATAATGAGTTACCAATGCAAACTTGCTCGATAAATGGTATAAGGTTACCATTTTTATCAAGCGACTCTTTGCCAAATATTTATACCTTATCTGCACGTTTCTTATTAAATTCAAATAATGTGAATGAAGTATTTTTTTTCATTACAATTCTTTATAAGGATTATGTTCAGGAACCCTAATGAGTTCTTTTATATCAACTTCCAGACATTGAGCTATCTGTATTAATGCTTCTAAAGGTGGTTGACAAGCATTGGTACACCATTTGGAAATGGTTGCTTGGTCTCTGCCAAGTTTCTCTGCAAGCCATTTGTTCGTTTTTCCCTTTTCTGCAAGCATAACTTTTATACGATTAAGATTTTTCTCAGCCATTGCGTATATTATTATTGTTTTCGGTTGCAAAGATACTCATTCTTCTCCAAATATTGTTTGCTCAATCCGAAAATCGTTATAAAAAGCAGAAAATAATTTGTCTAATTAGAAATTTTGCTAATTTTTGCATGGTGTACAGTGACTCTTCCCCTCTTTATCTTGCATATCTCTATATTCTGTTAAAATGAAAACAGAATATGCCTACTTATAACTTTCTTCTTTTGGAGTTGAGTTATGAATACCAAAATCGGAAAATTATCGTTGTTTTCTGTGTTAATTTTTGTTTTCTCATGCTTTCATTTTGGGGTTTCTTGATTTTGTTGTTTCCATTTTGTTTCTTTCTCCATTTCGCTTACACAATATATATTGAATATCAGCACATTACAAACAATTAGTAAGATTTCAAGAAGAAGATTATGATGATTGTAGGAGCATGTATCTTCCTCGTGGCAGCAGCACAGGCATTGCCGTTGTTCTTCGGTGTGACCAACTAACAAGTGAGAGTTATTCAGTGCATATTCAGTAATAGAGAAACGACGTGAAGAATGGCAAGAGAAGAACAGGAAATTCGCTACCCCGACTACCCACTGTTCAAGGGACTCCAGAAGCCCCTTGAATTCATGGGAATACAGGGACGGTACATCTATTGGACAGCAGCCACGGCAGGAGGAGCCATCATCGGCTTCATTGCCGCCTACTGTCTGATGGGTATCATTGCAGGACTGATCGTGTTGGTCGTAGCAATCACTACGGGTGCAGGTCTCATCATGTTCAAGCAACGGAAAGGACTGCATACCAAGAAGAACGACCAAGGAGTGTTTATCTATGCCTACAGCAAGCGCATATAAAATGTAAAACAAAAAAAGTATCGACATGACCAAGATGTGGATGACAAGTAGAAAGTGAACGACTGGTAGGCTCATTCTCCCCTAAGGGCGTGAGCCTACCATTATTTGTTTCAGCCGAAAGTATCGCATCTTTGACATAAAAGAATGGTTATGAGCATGAAAGCAAAGAACATTATCATTATGGCATTGGCTGGCATATTGCTGATTGCCTGTAAGGACAAGACCTACAAGCCACCTACATTGGATGCCATGAGGAGTGCAGACAAGGCAAGGGCAGCTTGGGCGAGAGAGACCGAAGAACATCCTGCAACCGTGGAGATACAATCGAACAATGCTGATTCCATTGCTGTGGACAGTACATCTACAAACAGCAATACCATTGGAAGAAATACAAATGAACATCATTCATCCATCGAAGAAACAGAAGAATAAACGAGTATGGTACTATATGTAATCTTATTTTTCGTAGCTACATGTATCGGCATGGCCATATCGGTCTATGCCTTTGGCACTGGTGGCAAGCGGAAGAAAATCTTTCAGGACATATACTTTTCCGTTGAAGACACGGATGGTATCGGTGTGCTTTATACCAAGACTGGAGAATATTCTGCCATTCTGAGAATGGAGAACCCAGTGCAGAAGTATTCTGCCAATATAGACAGCTATTATGAGTTCACCAACCTGTTTGCTGCTATCGCACAGACTCTGGGTGAAGGCTATGCCCTGCACAAGCAGGACATCTTTACCAGAAAGCAGTTCAAGGATGAGAGTGAGAAGGGACATGAGTTCCTGTCAGAATCCTACTTCCGCTATTTCAACGGAAGAGAATATACGGACAGCATGACCTATCTGACCATTACGCAGGAGAACAAGAAGAGCCGTCTGATGTCTTTTGACAGCAAGAAATGGCGAGATTTCCTGGTGAAAATCAGAAAGGTGCAAGACCAGCTGAAGGATGCCGGTATCAAGTCGGAGTTCCTGAACAAGCAAGATGCAAGTCTGTATGTTGACCGCTTCTTTGCCATGAACTTCCGTGACAAGATGGTGAGCATGACTGGATTCAAGGTGGATGACGAGATGATAGGTATGGGTGACAGACGCTGCAAAGTGTATAGTCTGGTGGATGTCGATAGCGCCAATCTGCCGACACAGATACGTCCATTCACCAACATCGAGGTGAACAACACAAGTATGCCAGTGGACTTGGTGGCATTAGTGGACAGCATTCCAAGTGTGGAGAGTGTGGTGTATAACCAAATCATCTTTGTGCCAAACCAGAAGCGTGAGCTTGCCCTGCTAGACAAAAAGAAGAACCGCCATGCCAGTATGCCAAACCCAAGCAACTTGATAGCCGTGGAGGACATCAAGCGAGTGCAGGAGGTGATAGCGAGAGAAAACAAGCAGCTGGTATATACCCACTATAATCTGATAGTGACGGTGAAGCCTGAGACGGACATACAGAAGTGCAGCAACCATCTGGAGAATGCCTTTGGCAGGATGGGCATCCATATCTCGAAGCGAGCCTATAACCAGTTGGAACTGTTTGTCAACTCATTTCCTGGCAACTGCTATGGGATGAATGCCGACTACGACAGATTTATGACCTTGGGCGATGCCGCTACCTGCCTGATGTACAAGGAAAAGATTGTGCATAGCGAGGACACGCCCTTCAAGGTCTATTATACCGACCGTCAAGGAGTGCCTGTGGCCATCGACATATCGGGAAAAGAGGGACGAAACAAACTGACCGACAACAGCAACTTCTTTGTCCTCGGTCCTTCGGGAAGCGGCAAGAGTTTTTATGTAAACTCGATGGTGCGCCAAGCGCATGAGCTGGACACCGACATCGTGTTGGTAGATACAGGAAACTCGTATGAGGGACTATGTGAATACTTTGAAGGCAAATACATATCCTACACAGAAGAACATCCTATCACGATGAACCCTTTCAAAATCAAGCGAGAGGAATGGAACATCGAGAAGTTGGGATTTCTGAAGAACCTGGTGATGCTGATATGGAAAGGAAGTCAAGGCACGGTGAGCAAGACCGAAGACAGACTGATAGAGCAAGTCATCAACGAGTATTACGATGCCTATTTCACCACCAAGCGAGTGAGCAACCTCTGTTTCAACACATTCTATGAGTTCAGCACGGAACGACTGCCGAAGATATGCGAGGAGAACGGTCTGCATGGCATAGACCTCTCGTCCTACAACTATCTGTTGAAGGACTTCTATAAAGGAGGCAGTCACGATGTTACGCTGAATGAGAATATGGACAGCAGTCTGTTTGATGAGACCTTCATCGTCTTCGAAATCGACAGTATCAAGGATGATCCATTGCTCTTTCCACTGGTGACACTCATCATCATGGACGTGTTCCTGCAGAAGATGCGCATCAAAAAGAACCGAAAGATGCTCATCATCGAGGAGGCATGGAAGGCCATTGCCTCGCCCATGATGGCGGAATACATAAAATATCTGTATAAGACCGCCAGAAAGTTCTGGGCAAGCGTGGGTGTGGTGACACAGGAGATACAGGACATCATCGGCAGTGAGATAGTGAAGGAGGCCATCATTAACAATTCGGATGTGGTGATGCTGCTCGACCAGAGCAAGTTCAAGGAACGATTCGACACCATCAAGGCTATACTCGGTTTGACCGATGTGGACTGCAAGAAGATATTCACCATTAACCGTTTGGAGAATAAGGAAGGACGCAGCTTCTTCCGTGAGGTCTTTATCAAGCGAGGACAGACCAGCAATGTGTATGGTGTAGAAGAACCGCATGAGTGCTATATGACCTACACCACGGAACGAGCGGAGAAGGAAGCATTGAAGCTATACAAGCGAGAGTTGAAATGCAACCATCAGCAAGCCATCGAAGCCTATTGCAGGGATTGGGATGCAAGTGGTATCAGCAAGAGCCTCGCCTTTGCTCAAAAGGTAAATCAGGCAGGAAAAGTACTGAATTTAGGGAACAAAAATAAAAAGTAATCAAAGATGAAACGACTTCTATCCATCATAATACTGATAGTCTGTGTGTTGGCAAAGGCTGACGCACAGTACTACAGCGTGAACTATGACAAGCAGACTGTGGCTGCTATGGCAGCTGCATACGGAACGGAAGCCGTGGCAGAGGCATACTATAACGAGCAGGTGCAGAACATATTGAAACACTATAATGCTGCGGAAGTAGCAAGTGCCGGCATCTTCGCCTCAAAATTCTTGGAACGCAAGGCAATGACGGAGTTGGGCATCTGGGACAGTAGCACAGAGAACTACTATTACCGCCGTATCTACAACATGGTGTCGGGAAAAATCATGCCGAAGATATGGACGGTGGCAGGAATGATGCTGAAAAATCCGCAGACTGCCCTCTATTGGGGAAGTTATCTCGTGAAGATATGTGATGACACCAAGAACCTGTGTATGCAGTTTGAGAGTGTGGTAACAAACAGCACCCTCACATTCTCGGACATTGCCTTTCTGCAAATCAATCAGGAGATAGCAGCCATCTTGAAACTTTCAGAGATTGGCAACGTGGATTGGAAGAAGATATTGGACGATTTGTCGAAGGTTCCGGGCAACTTCACTGTGGACAATCTGAAAGCAGACATCTACAATCTGTATAAGGCAGGAGCCAACCTTGCAGGAGCAGGAATGAACAATATCGGCAATGCCTTGTTGCAGAGCAGCCAGTTCAACGACCTCTTCCAAGGCAAGCTCGGTGCAGCCATCGATATTGTGGATAACTATTCCTCACTGTTCAAAAGTCTCGACAAGAGCATAGGCAACACACTCTTGGGCATGATTGGAGGCAAGGACAACGTGGCAGGACTTTTCTCTCTTGCCAACTATAACCTAACCTCATGGATGACGGACTATCTGGACGAGACCGCAGGAAACTACTATACGCAAAGATGGTATATTGCCCGACGAGACCAAGGACAAGAAAAACTGTGCGACTATGTACCACCCACTGATGACAACAGCATCTTGAAAGGCGACCACTGGTACAGAATCAACACCAAGGATGCCAACTTCTATCCCAACAATAGCCAAAAGGAAGCTATCCTGCAAAACTCGGAGAATCATGCAGGATGGTCAAGGACAAGGGTACAACAGCTCAACAACCAGAATGACGGCTTTACTTATAGCATCAGTTATTGGTTGAACAGCTACATCATCAGCAGCAAAAAGAAAGGACAGAAACAGAAGGCATACGCCTACGAGATACAGGTGTACAAGAGTTGGAACAGAACAGAAGAAGTGTATGAGGCAGTCTTTGACTCCTATTCGATGGACTTGAACACCTTCAAGGCACAACTGCAAGCCCAGTTGAGTGAATGGAATGACAACGAGGAAGGCTATACCTATTATATAAGCAGTGATGCACGCAACTACTATCAGGCAACCGATGCCGCCAAACTGAAGGGATGCGAGAGCGTGACCATCAGTGTAACATGTAGCGATGGCGTGCAGCTGGGGCAAGGCACCACACAATATAAATGCAAGAGTTGTGGCGGTTCGCTGAATGACCACAGCAAGAAATGCGCAATGACAACATCTGTGACTGAAAACAACCTTGACCTCTCAGATTTGTATAAGCAGGAGCAGGAAGCCAATGCCAAGATAACCTCTTTGCAATCGCAAATCAGACAGTTGGAAGCGGAGAACAAATCACTTGTCAAGCAAATCGCCAATGCAAGTGTGGAAGATGCAGCCAAGTATCGGGAGCAATACAACAAGAACAAGGCTTCCATCGAACAACTGAACAAAGAACTTGCCACATGGCAACAGAAACAAAGGGAAATAGAGGAAGCCAAGGCAGAGGCAGGAAAGGACAATGACGTGGCGACGGATGACTACTATCGCATACCTGCCATTATGAACGACTGCAAGAGTGCCTATAACCTGACTTGGCAAGGGGAAGGAACATGGAGCGGCTATACTTACATCAGAAAAGCCACTATGCCCAACATCAACGGCATCATCACCTTCAAGGTGACATTGAAGATCGCCCGAAAGCCGAAATACTTCTTGGGCATCAAGATACACCGAGCTATTCTGCAGATCAGTTGGGAGCTGACATCGGAATACACCAACACCTCGGTAGTGGATGTGATAACGCTTGACCCAAGCAAGACCGAGCAGGAGAAGGCGGACGAAGTGAACAAGCGCATATCGGAAATAGCACAGGAATATCCATCGTGCAAGATAACCACCGAATATGCCAAGAGCGCACCTGCCGATGACAATGGTACGGACGATACCTATCACCTGCTATGGTCGAGTGACAGACTGGAGATAGCCAGAGAGGTGGACAGCAGAATCACCAAGATATACGCAGACTTGGTATCGTTGGAGAAGATGATGCACTACAAGCGCAACATCATCGACGTACTGATGGACATCGCTCCACATATCAATGCTGACGAAGGACGACGGTTGACACTGGTGGAGAAATGCAAGAAACGTTGGTTAAAGAAAGCTGCCGACACCAAACACTCGGATGATTATCACGGCAAGTTTAATGATGAAGACAATGAAAATGAGAAATAGAAAAGAATACAAGGCTGATGCAGCGGAGAGGGTTGCAGGGCCAGTGAGCAAGAAGCGACGAATGGATATTGTGAGAACATTGCTGATAGCAATCTTGCTCCTCGCCCTCCCCTCTAAAACATTCGCCCAATGGGGATTTGATGTTGCCAGCGTAGAAGCCTACATCAATGACCATAAGAAACAGCGGAGCCTGTTGCTTGCAAGAAGCACTTTAGAATACAGCAATAAACTATTGCACAGCTACAGCAAGGATGAGACCAAGGCATACAAGGAACTGAACGTTGACTTTGACAAGTACACCAGGGCTTTCGATGTGATAGATGTGCTGTATCAGAGTTTACGGACCAGTCTGAATGTTTATTCCACCTACGAGAGTGTGAGCGACAGAATATCGGACTATAAGAAACTGCTTGATGATTACAACGAGAGAGTCATCAAACGAAAGCGCATCTCACTTGCCGATACCATACTGATAGGCATCAACCGACGAGCCATAGAGAATATTGCCAAGGAAGGCGAATATCTCTACAAAAGCGTGAGCGACTTGGTGCTGTATGCCACAGGAGCGGCAGCGTGTTCCACGGCCGACCTTCTTGTGGTATTGGAAAGCATCAACACCTCGCTTGACAATATAGAGAAGCATCTGAACAAAAGCTACTTTGAGTCGTGGCGATACATCCAAGTGCGCATCGGCTATTGGAAAGAAAAGGTTTACCGAACCAAAAGCAAACAGCAAATATTGGAAGATGCTTTCGGACGATGGCGAGTTGCTGGAAAACTTGGATATTAGTTAAGCGAAGAGTAAAGAATTCATTTGTTGGCAAATAGTGAGAGTTAGTAACCCTTATATATAATAATGTATAGATATGGATAGAAAGAAGATAAAGGCGGTAGCCGTTTTGACGATGATGGGCATAGCCGTTACAGGCAAAGCTCAGAGTTATGTGACTTACAACCATGACAGTTCAAAAAAGAACCAGATAACGGTGATGGAGACAGGAAGCGGTAGTCTGTCACCAGATTTGTACTATCAGTTACTACACAACAGTTATAAGAAATCGGCTGCGAGTAAGAACAAACTCAGCTACCGTACCACAGCAGGTATAGGAGCCTACAATCAGGTGGAATATGCCGAAGCCATCGACTCAGCCTTGACCAAGAGAGCAGAGATTGAGGCGCTGAACATGGCAGACCGACAGGTGGATTTGGCATGGAAGGTGGAAGGAAGCAAAATCAACAGTAAGATGAATGCCTTCAAGAGCAACATCGACCGCATCCTGCCTGTAGGCGGATCCATCGGTGACAAGCAACGCTGGACAGAATACTATCATGTCTATGAGACAGCCATCAAAGCCACCAAGGATGCCTATATGCCCAATGCCAAGCGTAAGAAGATGTACCTACAGATTTATGCAGATGTGGCGAAACAGAATGAGACACTGGTGAAGCAACTGGTGCAGATGTCGAATGCCTGCAAGACCAAGGAACTGTTGACAGCAAACGGCAACTACCAGACCGCCAACAAACGAAGCGTCATTAGCAGTGCATCGAGCAAATGGCGAGAGGCTGGAATGGCGGTAAGAAACAATACATCATCAGGCAGTGGCAATAATGGTTCAGATGATGATGACAATGAATTGAAAGTAAACAGATAAGGAGTTATGGCAGACAACAGTAACATATTATCCGACTTCGGCATCAATATCTTGGAAGAAGAGATTGACGACGTGATTTTTCAGACCAACGAGTTCCTGTGTGACGCTACTTTTACAGGCTCGAATGGGCCTTTTGGGTGGGTCGTCCAGATGTGTATGGCACTCGCAGCCCTCTTCTCCATAGTGGTGGCAGCGAATATGGCTTACAAGATGATGGTGAAGCATGAGCCACTGGATGTGATGAAACTATTCAAGCCACTGGTGATAAGTATCATCCTGTGTTGGTGGTACCCACCTGCCGATACCGGCATGACGAGCAGTGGCAGCAGCTGGTGCGTGCTGGACTTTCTGAGTTACATCCCCAACTCCATCGGTAGTTATACCCATGACCTCTATGAGGCAGAAGCCACACAGATAGAGGACAAGTTTACGGAGGTGCAGCAGCTTATCTATACCAGAGATACGATGTACACCAATGTGCAAGCCCAGGCAGACATTGCCCATAAGGGAACAACAGACCCGAATCTGGTGGAGTCGACCATGGAGCAGACAGGTGTGGATGAAGTGACCAATATGGAAAAGGACGCAGCCAAGCTGTGGTTTACCTCACTGACTGCAGGAGCCGTAGTGAACATCGACAAGATAGTAATGCTGATAGCATTGATTGTGTTTCGTATCGGTTGGTGGAGTACCATCTATTGCCAACAGATACTATTGGGAATGCTGACGATATTCGGACCGATACAATGGGCATTCTCGTTATTGCCGAAATGGGAAAGCAGTTGGGCGAAGTGGCTGACAAGGTATCTGACCGTGCATTTCTATGGAGCCATGCTCTACTTCGTGGGCTTCTACGTACTGCTACTTTTCGACATTGTGCTTTGCATACAGGTGGAGAACCTGACTGCAATCACCGCCAGTGAACAGACGATGGCAGCATATCTGCAAAACTCGTTCTTCTCGGCAGGGTATCTAATGGCAGCAAGCATCGTGGCATTGAAGTGCCTGAACTTGGTTCCAGACCTTGCGGCATGGATGATACCAGAGGGCGATACCGCATTCTCAACAAGAAACTTCGGTGAGGGTGTGGCACAGCAAGCTAAAATGTCAGCACAGGGAACACTTGCCCATGTGATGCACTGATAAAGGTAAAAGGGTAAAAAGGTAAAAAACGAAATAGCAATGGTAATCAAGAATTTAGAGAATAAGGTGAAGTTAGTGACTATCATCTGTAGCCTGTTTCTGGTTGGATGCGTGCTGATAAGTATCAGCAGCATCTGGACGGCGAAGAACATGGTGGTGGATGCGCAGAACAAAATCTATGTGCTGGATGGCAACGTGCCAATCCTGGTGCAGCGTACGACGATGGACGAGACATTGGACGTGGAAGCAAAGAGCCATATCGAGATGTTCCATCATTACTTCTTCACATTGGCACCCGATGACAAGTACATCAAATACACGATGGAGAAAGCCATGTATTTGGTGGATGAGACAGGACTGGCGCAGTACAACACACTGAAGGAAAAGGGCTTCTACTCCAACATCATGGGAACGAGTGCCGTGTTCAGTATCTTCTGTGACAGTATCAAGTTCAACAAGGAGAAGATGGAGTTTACCTACTACGGCAGACAGCGCATCGAGCGCAGAACCAATGTGCTGACCCGTGAATTGGTGACGGCAGGACAACTGAAACGAGTTCCGAGGACTGACAACAATCCACATGGATTGCTGATAGTGAACTGGAGAACCTTGCTCAACAAGGACATCGACCAGAAGACAAAGTCGAACTATTAAAGGTAAAAGGGTAAAGAAGTAAAAAGGTAAAAAAAATAACGATGAACACAAAAGGATTTAAGCAGATGCTCGTTGGGGAGAAGATGCCCGACAAGGACGACCCCAAATACAAGGAACGCTATGAGCGAGACGTGAGAGCCGGAAGGAAGTTTGCCAAGATGTGCAGAATCGACAAGGCGGCAGCCAAGGTACAGAGGTTTGCCGACCTGCATAAGACACTGTTCCTGGTCATCGTGTTCGGTTTTGTAGGTGTGAGCTTCTGTTTCAACATCTATCGCATGGCAAGAGCTTATCACTATCAGGGAGAGCGACGCACCGCCACGGAGAGACAGGACTCGCTGATAAAGGCTCGCCATCAGAATATGGGGAATGCAAAGAACATAGTAAGGACCAATGAGGATGCACGCCATCCTCATAAAGACAAATAACGATGAAGCTGACAGAAAGAATCAATTTCAGACAACCCAAGTACATGCTACCTGCGATTGTCTATCTCCCACTGCTCGGTGCATCCTACTTTATCTTCGACCTCTTTGATGCCAAGGTTGCGGAGAAACAGGATGCCAATATGCAGACCACGGAATATCTGAATCCGAACCTGCCACAAGCCCATATCAAGGGCGGTGACGGTATTGGAGGCAAGTATGAGAACATGTTGAACGCCTACGGCAAGATAGAAGACCATAGTGCCGTGGAGAATATAGACCGAGACAATGAGCAAGAAAAAGAAGAATACCAAAGCAAGTATTCGGATGCAGAACTGCAACAGTTGGATGCCGAAGCCAAGAGGCAAGCAGAAATGGAAAAACAGAGAGAAGCGCAAGAAGCCCATGAGCGACAAAGAGAGAACGAGGCGTTGGCAGAGCTGAACAAGGCACTTGCCGAAGCAAGGCTGAAGGGACAGCAAGCCACCCAAGCGAACAACTCAACTTCTGCAGCCGACTCTCCTACCGACTCGCAAGGCTCAGCCAAGGGCGGTATCAACATCGAAGGCAAAATCAAGGTGAACGAGAATGCCCGAAAGGAAGCGGACGAGAATGACAAGCCAAATGAGGTGGTGAAAAAGGTGAAGACATCATCGGATTACTTCAACACCTTGGCAGTGAATGAAAAAGAGCCTACACTGATCAAGGCTATCATTGACGAGAATGTGAAAGCCGTGGATGGAAGTCGTGTGCGCTTGCGATTGCTTGATGATGTGGAAATCGGTGAGATGATAGTGAAGAAAGGCGCATACCTGTATGCCATTATGAGCGGTTTCAGTTCGCAACGAGTGAAAGGAACGGTGAAAAGCGTGCTGGTGGATGACGAGATAGTGAAAATCAACCTGTCACTCTATGACACAGACGGCATGGAAGGATTGTATGTGCCAAGCAGCCAGTTTAGAGAGACCAGTAAGGATGTGGCAAGCGGAGCCGTGACCGGCAATGTGGATATGAACACCACCAATACAGGCAGCAGCTTTTCACAGTGGGGCATGCAGACCATGCAGAATGCCTATCAGAAAACAAGCAATGCCATAGGCAAGGCTATCAAGAAGAACAAGGTAAAACTGAAATATGGCACCTTTGTGTACTTGATAAACAGCAAAGAGACCAAGAGTAAGTAAACATTAAACACGACAAAGTAAACATTACACCCATATGAATATCAAGAAGACCATTGGCGCACTGATGATGTGTGCAATAAGTGCCACTCCAATGATGGCACAACAGACCTGTGCGGAGAGCTATCAGCCCTGCACCTACCAGGAGATGGAACAGCTGACCGTGAACGAGCAAGTGACTACGGTCATTACGGCAAGTGAGCCCATCCGCTTTGTGGATATATCCACCGACAAGATAGCAGGAGACCAACCCATCAACAATACTGTGCGTTTGAAACCCAAGGAAGGAATGCATGAAGATGGCGAAGTGCTTGCCATCGTGACCATCGTGACGGAACGATACCGTACACAATATGCGCTGCTCTATACCACAAGACTGCAAGAGGCAGTGACGGATAAGGAGATACAACAGATAGAAAAGAATGCCTATAACAACCCTGCGGTCACATTGTCCTCTACGGACATGGCTCGTTATGCGCGTGAGATTTGGAGTTCGGAAGCCCATGTGAACAATGTGAAGACCAAAGCGCATAAAATGGTGATGCGACTGAACAACATCTATTCATCGGGCGACTATTTCTTCTTGGACTTCTCGTTGGAGAACAAGACAGACATACCGTTTGACATAGACCAAATACGATTGAAGCTATCTGACAAGAAGACCACAAAGGCAACCAACTCACAGATGGTAGAGTTGCATCCAGTCTTCACGTTGGAGCAGACCAAGCGTTTCCGCTATGGCTACCGCAATGTGATAGTCATTCGGAAAATGACATTCCCGAACGACAAGCAATTAACCATCGAAATGACGGAGAACCAAATCAGCGGTCGCACCATCTCATTGAAAGTGAACTATAGCGATGTGCTGTCAGCCGACTCATTCAATCCGATTTTTATAAAATAGCAATTATATCCAATGGAAGAAAGCAAGGAGCTACAAGGATTTTACAAGATATTCAGGGCGGTCATCTACATATCCGTGTTGATGGAGTTCTTTGAGTATGCCATAGACCCAAGGGCGATAGACGGCTTTGGCGGTGTGGTGTGCGACCTGCACGACCGCATCAAGCAGTGGTTTATCTACCATGATGGGAACCTAGTGTATAGCAAGGTGGTGACATTCCTGTTGGTGTGCATCACCTGTGTAGGTACGAGAAACAAGAAACACTTGGAATTTGATGCCAGAAAGCAGGTGTTGTACCCCTTGGTAAGTGGCGTGCTGCTGTTGGTATTGTCCGTGTGGCTCTTTGGCTATGTGATGGACACTCGTCTCTATACCCTAAGATTGAACACCATTCTTTATATGGTGGCAACCATCATCGGAACAGTACTGGTGCATGTAGCCTTGGATAATATATCGAAGTTTCTGAAGGAAGGACTGATGAAAGACCGTTTTAATTTTGAGAACGAGAGTTTCGAGCAGTGCCAGAAGGAGGAATACAACAAATACAGCGTGAATATCCCCATGCGCTACTACTATAAGGGTAAGTTCCGCAAGGGATGGGTGAACATCGTGAACCCTTTCCGAGGTACATGGGTTGTGGGTACTCCTGGTAGCGGTAAGACATTCTCCATCATCGAGCCGTTCATCCGTCAGCACAGTGCAAAAGGCTTTGCCATGGTCGTTTACGACTACAAGTTCCCTACCTTGGCAACCAAACTGTACTATCACTACAAGAAGAACCAACAGTTGGGCAAACTGCCAGAAGGCTGCAAGTTCAATATCATCAACTTTGTGGATGTGGAATACTCCAAGCGAGTGAACCCGATACAGCAGAAGTACATCAATAACTTGGCAGCAGCGAGTGAGACCGCAGAGACACTGCTAGAATCCCTGCAAAAAGGCAAGAAAGAAGGCGGTGGCGGCAGCGACCAGTTCTTCCAGACCTCAGCCGTCAACTTCCTCGCCGCCTGTATCTACTTCTTTATCAACTATGGTAAGGAGCCATACGACAAGGACGGCAAGATGCTGATAGCAGAGAAAGTGCTGGACACCAAGACCATGCAAATGAAACCGACCGGCAAAGTGTTTAACCATGCAGGAGAAGAAGTGGAGCCAGCCTATTGGTTGGGCAAGTATAGCGATATGCCCCATATTCTCAGTTTTTTGAACGAAAGTTACCAGACCATCTTCAATGTGTTGGAGACCGACAATGAGGTTGCGCCATTGCTCGGTCCGTTCCAGACCGCCTTGAAGAACAAGGCGATGGAACAGTTGGAAGGTATGATAGGTACACTGCGTGTCTATACCTCACGCCTTGCCACCAAGGAAAGCTATTGGATCTTCCACAAGGACGGCGATGACTTCGACCTGAAGGTCAGTGACCCGAAGAACCCGAGCTATCTGCTGATAGCCAACGACCCAGAGATGGAGAGCATCATCGGAGCATTGAACGCCCTAATCCTCAACCGACTGGTGACACGAGTGAACACAGGACAAGGCAAGAATATCCCTGTGAGCATCATTGTGGACGAGTTGCCAACACTCTACTTCCATAAGATAGACCGACTGATAGGTACAGCCCGAAGCAACAAGGTGAGTGTAGCCTTGGGCTTTCAGGAGTTGCCCCAGTTGGAAGCCGACTACGGAAAAGTGGGTATGCAGAAGATCATCACCACCGTTGGCAATGTGGTGAGCGGTTCGGCACGAAGCAAGGAAACACTGGAATGGCTGTCGTCCGACATCTTCGGTAAGGTGGTACAGCTGAAGAAAGGTGTGACCATCGACAGAGACAAGACGAGCATCAACCTGAATGAGAATATGGATAGTCTTGTTCCAGCCAGTAAAATCTCGGATATGCCGACAGGATGGATCTGCGGACAGACGGCAAGAGACTTTGTGGCTACCAAGACCGGCATGAATGGCAGTATGAACATACAGGAAAGTGACGAGTTCAAGACCAGTAAGTTCTATTGCAAGACCGACTTCGATATGGCAGAAATCAAAAAGGAGGAAAGCGAGTATATGCCACTGCCCAAGTTCTACACCTTCAAGAGCCGTGACGAGCGAGAGCGCATCCTCTATAAGAACTTCGTGCAAGTTGGTGAGGACGTGAAAGCCATGATAGCGGAGATATTCAACAAGAAGAATGCCAAGTGACAAGCCAATGACACCCCAAAACAAAAACAACGTCCATGATAAAAAAGATAAAGACATACATTCTCCTAACGTTCTTGCTACTGTGCCAGAATATCATGGCACAAAACAAGACACCCACAACAGATAGCCCAAGCCAAAGAGACTTGGGCATCTTCACATTGCCACCCTTTGAGCGAGCCGTGCGGTGCATTATATATTACGAGGGATGGCACGATATCAAGCGCAATTATCCCTATATCGGATGGGGACATCGGATATTGCCACATGAAAAGTTCAAGAAGAATCTCACTTATCAGCAAGCCGACTCTCTATTGCGCTCAGACCTCACCAAGTTATGTGCCATGTTCCGCAAGTATGGTAAGGACTCGCTACTTCTTGCCGTACTTGCCTACAATGTCGGACCCTATAAGATATTAGGGAACAAAAGATTTCCCAAGAGCCGCCTCCTGCAGAAGATAGAACGAGGATTGCGTAATATCGAAAAAGACTACCTTGACTTTTGTAGATGGAGAGACAAATGCATTCCGTCCATTAGAAGACGGAGAATGACGGAACTTCAACTTTTATACATCCCATAAAAAAGCAATAGTACTTTATCGGTCATTGAAGTAGTACTTCATTGCTTGTCGAAGTTATACTTCATCGGTACTTGAAGTATATTAGCCTAACAGCATACAAAAATCGCATAAAACAGGTATTTGTTTATGTAAAATTTCTGAGATATTAAAGAATATAGGCTTAAATAGTCTTAAATTTGTATGTCTGTATTGATATTTCCTGCCATTTCTTGTCATTTCTCGATAAATTTTCGTATTTTTGCAGTCGGATTGTATAGCCAGACCGCAGTTGTCGCTGTAAGACGAGTTCTTTCATGATAACCGAGTCGGCAGCCTACGCCGTGCTGAGTGTAGTGAAGTTAACCATGACATATCTATACGAAAGCGGGCTTTGGGCGGGAAGACAATCCAGACATAATGGAAGGCGTTTATCGACGCTGTGTTTAAGACTTCCTGTAATCTTGCAAATTCACAGTAAATTGTTGTCTTGAACGTAGTCAACGGTAGATGTCCCGGGTGTGATTATATCAATCCCGTGGAGACCTGTAAGCATGGATTGTGTCCTTTCGGGCGCAGTCTAATGTGTTATTAGGTCTCTTTACGGACATGATTTTCATATCGGCGTGGGCTCTGACGTTGTCTGTTCAACAACAATAGGCAATTGCAAGAGCCTCAGGAAGTGGAATGGACAACAGGACGATTCCACGCTCTTTTTTTCTGTCGCAATTTAACGGATTTCTGTCTAGAAAAAAGTTAGCACCGATATGAAAGTCGATGAATGGACATCAGAAGATGTACACACCCCAGGAGGTGGTGAATTCCCTCCTTGCGCTGGACTTACCTCCAACGCCCTCCCCGAAGCTCGAAGCGATGTTTCCGCTGAGAGTTCACAAACAGGGGTGTCCACCAGAAATGCACTTTTAGCAACAAAAACTAAACACCCCCAAAAGGAAGAATTACCACATTGGTATGCACTACGCTGTACATACGGCAGAGAAAAAACGGCATACGATTATATGGTTGCTAAAGGTGTTACGGCTTTTTATCCTACTACAAGTGTAGTGAAACTAATAAAAGGTAAACGCAAAATTGTTACCGAGTCACGTTTACCAAATATTTTCTTCGCATATGGTACTGAAGAAGAAATTAAAACCTACGTTTACGACAACGTAAATCTCCCATTCCTTCGTTTTTACTATCGTCACGTCCACATCGGGCGCAGAATAGAGAAGATTCCTATGATAGTTCCAGACTATCAAATGGATAGTTTAAAAATCATCTGCGCAGCCGATGCGGACAACACCATCGTATCATTAGGTGAAGTGCCTAAGTTCGAGAAAGGACAGCTGGTAAAGGTTACTGATGGAGCGTTCAAAGGAGTGATAGGAAGAGTTGCACGCTGGCAAGGACAACAGAGAGTTGGTGTAGTTGTGGAAGACTTAGTGACAGTTGTAACGGCTTATGTACCAAGTGCGTTTTTGAAAACACTCACAAATGGACAATAATTATGGAACTGACTTTCCACAATAATTATAAAGAAGAAAGCGACAAGGAGATTGTTGAAAAAATAATCACCGTGCCATATAATGAAGAAGCTGCAGCCTATCTTCTCTATAATCGCTACGACCCTCTTCTTTTCAAACTTTATCGAAAAATATTCGATAAGAATCTTTCATGGTATGATGATTGCCTTGGCGATCTCTTTGATTATCTGAAAGGAAAAAATCAAGATTGGAACAAACTACGAACTTTTGAGTGGAGATGTAACTTCGGACCTTGGTTAGGCAGAACTGCAAACAATCGTTTTTTGGAAATCAAACCATATCTGATAGGAAAAATTCAGAATTCCATCTCTATAGATGATGATGAAGACAGAACACCTGTCCAACTTCCAGACAACGGAGTTGAGGATTATGAACAACTACAAAAAAAGATAATGTTGCTTGAAGCTATTGGGATGCTCAAAGATCCAGATCAAAAGTTTGTCATTCTTAAACGTCTCCAAGGTTACAATAGCAAGGAAATAGCTGAATTGTTGACAAAAGCGTGGGAGAAGCATGGGGTCAAAAAGTACGATAACAAAGGAAATCTTGTAGTTCCAACATCAGGTTATGTTGATGTACGTACCCAAAGGGCCAAGGACAGATTGAAAGAAATCATCATCAAACTATATTAAAACGAACTGAACATGAAAATTTCAAACGAACTATTAGCAGCATACGCTGAAGGAAATGTTTCGACAGAAGAAAAAAATGTTGTGCGTCAGTATCTTGCGGAATATCCACAAGAGTTGGAATCTGTAATGATGATGATGGATGAAGACTATGAATTGGAAGTGGGCGACATAGAAGAATATAATGATTGTTCTTGCAATAACAAACAGCAGACATCATTTCACGACATAGCACTTAGTGCTGCTGCCTTTGCCCCTTCAAACATCAATCCTTCTTTTCAAAAAGCCACGATAAATACTGAAAAAGGAAATTTTAATCAACGAATGGAAGCGTTGATTGAAGAATTAGGTTTCTGATAATGGATTTCAATACTGTATATACAAAAGTAAAGGATTTTGCCGACCAGTTTGCCAACTCGTCGGCAGGATGTTATGCAGTTGAAAAAACGAAAAATCCAAAAGGAGTCCCTACAAAATCTGTAGAAACAAATGCAAAATATACAGTAAAGGAGGATAATTACCTTGGCAACATTATAGAAAACAAGTTGGTCAAGAGTTGTCTGAAAACAATTGCTGATAAATCCTATGCCAGACAAATAGAGGACATTCAAAATACAGCAACAGAACTGTCACGTTCTTCTTATCCTTCTTTATATCTAATTTACACCTCATGTTGCAGCATATTAGGTATTAAAGAAATCCCTATAGTCTATGTAACAACTAAGTTGAGAGGTATTAATGCACTTAGTGTTGAGATTAAGGGTTGTAAGATGATACTTGTCAGCAGAAGATTTGCATCATCCCTTACGACAGATGAAATGAAATTCATTTTAGGACATGAACTAGGACATCACCAACAAGGAAATTTGGTCGGACACACTGTAAATGGTCTCCTAAATAGTATGACCGACAAATCTGAAGTTCTTGGTCCTATTGTTTTAGACACAATAGAAGTACCATTGAAACGTTGGTGCCGTCGCTCAGAATTTAACGCTGATAGAGCTGGATTCTTGTGCTGTCAAGACATAAAAGTTGTCAGAAATCTGTTTCTGAAATTAGGGATGATAGAAGAACGAAATGTTTTCCATCAATATAAGGAGACAGGAGAAGACCATCCTCTTTTGTTTACGAGATATGAGGAATTGTTGAAATACGCAACTACAAAAAAATCAATATATGATTAGAAACAAGAAAATACTAACAGGTTTGGATCATACCTCGTATGAGCATCCTTTTGACCAAAAGGCATTGTCGGCTCTTGAATCGACACCAGGCTTGGATCTTGTAGGCAAGTTCATCACCAAAAACATGGTTGAACGTGTCTATACGGTTCAATACACTGGTAGCCATTTGCGTGTCACAAAGGACAGTTATCCTAAAATCTATGAATATTTGGAATATGCGTGTCAAATACTTGACATCAAGAAGATTCCAGAACTATACATAGAATGGGGCTATAATATCAATGCTTGTACTGTTGGTGCAGAGAATCCTATCATCGTACTCAATTCTGGTTTAATAGACCTTTGCGACGATGAAGAAATCATGTTTGTCATCGGACATGAACTTGGTCACGTAAAAAGTAACCACATGCTATATCACATGATGGCACAAGTTATCAACATTATCATCAGCATGATACCATTCGGTAGCCTTGCTGCAGCTCCTGTACAATTTGCCCTTTTCTATTGGGATAGAATGTCTGAGTTTACAGCCGACCGTGCCGGATTGCTTTGTTGTCAAAACAAAGATGCCGCTATCCGTGCTTTCATGAAGATGGCAGGTATGCCTATCAAGCAATTTGATGATATGAAGTATCAAACTTTCATTCAGCAGGCCAAGGATTTCAAACAGCTTGATTTTGATGGCATGAATAAAATCATCAAAACCATTTCAATTGCCGATGATTCACACCCTTGGACTGTGATGAGAGCTGCAGAGTTGCTAAATTGGATAGAGAGTGGTGAATATGAAAAACATCTTCCTATACAGCAATCAAAAGTATTAATAAAGAAATCGACCTACCAGCAATCGCGCATTTTGAAAAAATTTTAAATATGGGTTATCATTATGACATCGTTTTTTGTATTGATATCAATAACAATATGATGCAATGCATGGAGCGTATAAAAAAACTGCTAAGAGAGTTTCCAAGCAAAATGATTCGCGCCTATGCAGAATGTGGTAAACATATATCAAACGTTAGAGTAAAAATTATAACTTACGGGAATAAAATAGAACCAGATATAAAAGAAAGTCGTTGGTTTAATATATCTGATGTCAAAGGACTTGAACCTGAATACTATTCTGCATATCTAAGGTATTTGAGATGTATAGATACGAGCGGAAATGCATTGGCTTTACATGCTATAAGTAAGGCTATTCATACAGATTGGACTCAATATGAAAATAAGAAAAGACATCATATAGTTGTATTCTCCAATTCCAAGTCTAATTTTATAGATGTAGAGTTATTTGAAAATTCAACAGATATATGGATGGAGGCTAACTCTGGCGAGCAAAAAAGCAATAATATAAGCCTTTCGCAATCCTCTAAATATCTAATGATTCTTGCACCGGACGTATATCCTTGGAGAGAACTATATGAGTCATGGACTCAAGTAATCTACAATCCATTAGAAAAAGACTTCATAGAAGATGATATTTTTTATCTTGATGCAGTAAATGCTCTGATAGATGATATATAAGAATTTTATAAAGAGTTAATTATTAATTTAAAATTTCACATTTATGGACTACAAAGTAGACATTGTGATGTGTATTGACATCACTGGTAGTATGCAAGATTGCATCGACACAGTCAAGAACCGCGCTCTCCAGTTTTGGCCTGATTTGGAGAAAGCACTTAGTGCAGCATCAAAGAACGTGTCTGACGTTCGAGTTAAAGTAATTGGGTTTCGTGATTTTGAAGCAGATGGTAATGGCGCACTTGAGATAAGCCGTTACTTCAATCTGTCTGATCAGGGAAGCTCGGATCCTGAGGATTATAAGGCATTCGTCAATGGGCTTGTTGCCGATGGTGGTGGGGATGAGCCTGAGAACTCACTTGAAGCTCTGGCTCTTGCAATTCAGAGCGATTGGGTTCAAACTGGTGACAAGCGTCGTCATGTAATTGTTATGTTCACAGATGCGTCTGCTCACAAACTAGAAGATGCAAATCGTTCTAACCCTGATTACCCAGAGGGTATGCCAGAGTCGTTTGAGGAGTTGACAGATGTGTGGATGACTCCTTCAAGTGGACAGCAGGGGGGAACAAAGACTAAACTTAAGCAGCCTGCTAAGCGTCTTATCGTGTTTGCTCCAGAAGTCTATCCTTGGCCAGAGCTTTATGAGTCATGGGATCAAGTTGTTTATAACCCTTCGAAGGCAGGTACAGGCTTGGATGATGTGTCATACGAGGATATCATCAATGCTATTGTCGGTTCTGTATAATAATAACATGTGAGGGTGTGTCAAACTAAATTATTAGGGTTGATAACTTTCAATTTGAAGCCCAACATTATTAAGTGTACAAATGCAAAGAAATTAAGTCTTGTTATAGTCACAAATTGGGTGTTAAACATTGCCTTTTTTACTTGCGGGTTACAAAATGTATGTTTTAAATATCTTTTTTAGTTTTGATACACCCTCTATAAATAATTAAATATGCCAGCTGATAGTACAATTGTTCAAACTACCACGAATAACGTAGTCGATTCCTCATCAGACTTACATGGTCTTCTTTCTTTAGTAGTAGGTTGGTGGTGGGTAATTATTTTACTTGCTATCATTGTGTTAATTGGATATACTAAGAAAAAATGGGTTGTCAAATTTTATCGAAGAGTTTTCATTAAATTCCTTATAAAAATGGATAAGTTCATAATAATATACAATCAGTGGGATATTCTTTATAGTAAAGGACTTTACGAACAGTTAATAAACGAATGTAACGAAGCTGATAATAATTCAGAAATCTTAGAAGAAGAAAAAGAAAAGATTAACAATTATCGTGAGAAAGCAGAAACAGCAAAAAAAAGCCGAGAAATATCGGTACTATTAAATGACGTAGATATCAAAATCGATGGAGGTTTTTTTAATGATTCAAAGGGACTCATAGAAAAAGTTAAGGCTCTTTTGTGCACATATAATGCAAAGGACAAAAAATCTTTTTCAGAAAAAATTATAGTTCTAGAGAATAAGATAAAAACAAAAAAAATAGAGAAACTTGAAACAACTGTTCAGGAAGCAATTGATAAGAAAGAATACGGATCTCTTATACAAGCATTATCTACAAAGAGTCTCACAATTGAAGGTCTATCAAAGAAAGAAATTTCCCCTGTCATAGGCTTGGTAAAAAACGCTTGTCAGACACTCACCAACTCTTATCTTAAGGAAGGTAAAATCAATGATGCTATAACTCTCGTGAATTATTGCTTTCAATTAGACACACTCAAGGATGACGAATTTGTCAGTGAACTTAAAGAAAGTATTGTAAAGGAAATAAAGCTATTAATTTCTGAAAAGATAAACAAGTATTTGCCTACAGAAGCAAAAAGTATCAGAGATAGATACAATGAATTTTTACCAAACTCAGTATTAAGAGAGATTAATAAAAAAATTGAGATTTGCGAAGATTCGAAACCTGCAAAGATTAAGGACTATTTAGGCAAAACTATAGAGGCTGCAAAAAAGGGACTTTTTGTTGATGCATGGGAAGTGTATGAAAAAGCAAAGAAACTTCAGGGAGAAGATATAACAGAGATAAAAAATAAAATAATTCTATTAGAAAAAGAAAATAAAGACCGTTTAAATAAAAAAAGATATAATGAATTAATAGAGAATATCAAGACTGCAATAAAAAAACAAAATGAAGTTTTGGCTCTTGGATATATAGAGCAAGCTAAGTTGATGGATGTTGATGATAAATCCGAGCTCAACAGTTTGTCTGCTGAAATTTCTAAGATGCAAAAGGCAAATGAAGATGAGAAGAAGTTTTTCTCAAAGAAATCAATCCTTTTAGCCAAATGTGATGGAAAAGAATATTTCAATGTTCCAAAGAAAGAAAATCATGGGGAGGATTCCGACCCTTATGTTAATGTTGATCCAAACAGAATATGGGGCGTCATTTCAGTGTTTGATGGTATGGGAGGTGCTGGAGCTAGAAAGTATAAACATATCATTAGCGGTGAAGAACACACTTCTGCATGGTGGGCATCTCGTTATGTGAAGGAGGCAATAGAGAACTTAATATCTTCTCGTCCTAAAGGTGAAAATCCAATCTCTTATATAGAAAAAAATATAAAAAGCACAATAATTCTAAAATTGAATGAGGTAGTAAAGAATTTTCCTGCTGCTAATGCTCCATTGCTTAGTAAGATGATGAGAAAATTACCTACTACTATGGCTTTGTGCATGTATTTTATAGAAGAGGATAACATTACCATAAATTGTTATTGGTCTGGTGATTCTAGAATATACATGTTCGATAAGGACAAAATGTATTTCTTAACTAAAGATGATGCCGATGCTTTTGATGGGGATCCATTTTCTCCAGCTAATATGGACTTGGCTATGAACAATACAATTTGTCAAGATAGAGATTTTAAAATCAACAAATCAACAATTAAAGTTCCTTATGGACCTGACAATCCAATTGTACTAATCGCTGCTACAGATGGTTGTTTCGGATATTTTAAAAATCCAATAGAATTTGAGTATACGATCAGACATTGTTTATCAACGTCAAACAATTTGGATGATTATTTGCCATCTATCAAAAATGCCATAATTGACAACATCCAACAAGATGATTTCTCAATGGCACTTGTTCAAATAGGAGTTGAAGATTTTACTCAATTCAAGGAAAAATTAACATTATGCTTGCATAACATCTTATTTAACGAATATTATATTTGGAAGCGTTCTAGTAAACAATCGCAAGATGCTATTCTCTCTAAAATTTCAGAAATTGAGGATAAGATTCTTTATTACAAGAATAATATTGACGGATCTCGACAAAAAATAAAAAAAATCGAAGAAGATATTGAAAAGTCTGCCTTTCTATCAGAATACGAAGGCTATGATAATTTTAAGCAAAAACTTCTTAGTAAAAGAGTGTGTGTTGACCAAAAGCTATCAAATTTCCTTAATTGTATGGAAAAACTTTCAAACGAAAGAAATTCATTAAAAGAAACATTAGATAGCATCCAGTTGCGAGCAGAATCACAAAATAATGATTGGTATGCTAAATATAAAGAATTCTTTGAAATTGTAAATCCCGTAGAAACTGTAGAATAATATGGAAGTTAACGAAAGAATAAAAAGCAATGTAAGCGGTAGAACATATACTGTTACATGGGTTTCTGATAAAGTAACCATGGCAGAGGTTGGCTTTGCAAAAACTGATAGTGAAGGAGAAGCTTTTTTCATAAAGAGACTGCTCAATGCAAGATATGCTATACCTAAAGACGGAAAATCTCTTACTGCAGCGGCACTTGAACGAAATAAGAGAGCTGATGAGAAATTTACAATCTACAGTTCACTCTATACATCTATTTTTAACGGCTGTGGCGAAACAGGTGCTTGTGTTCCAATCATAGACTATTTTCGTGAAGGTCCTTTTTATTATACAATTTATCGTAAGATAAATGCATCTTCTCTTACCCTTGAGCAAATCTCATCACTACCAGAGACAGAAAAATATCGTTTGTTATTACGACTTGTTCAAGGATTGCAACCTATGCACACCTTAGGTATCATCCACGGAGATCTGAAACCTGAGAATATTCTGGTCCAAAAGGATGGTGAGTTTTGGAGAATTCGACTTATAGATATGAATGACTGTTATCGGAGTGGTCAGCCAAATGAACCTGGAGCTGTTGTTGGAACTCCAGACTATTATTCTCCTGAACTTACGACCTACAACACTTATGAAATAGAAGATTGGGAGGATGAAGACGAGATGCGAAAGGTTCAAAGTATGGCAAAAGATCTTACCACAAGAAGTGATGTCTTTGCTTTGGGTATTATTTTTCATGAATTCTTCACTGGAAGCCGCCCAAAGATATTAGATGATGATATTAAATATATATGTGAGGCTGCCGTAGAGAATAAAATTGAGATTTCTGCTTCCATTCCTACAGATTTGAGGAACTTGATTATTTCAATGCTTAACTCAAATTATAAAGAACGTCCTACTCTTAACGAAGTGGGAAAAGCACTTAAATCAAAAATCGTAGATTCACATGTAGCAGATCCTACATTTTCTATAGTCTACCTCAAAGATGATTTATATCGTGTAGAAATTCTTAACGACAATCCGGACGTTGACATTTTCTATACGTTAGATGGAACTCCTCCTTCAAATAAATCGTTGAAATATTCAGAATGCCTTGATTTAAAAAAATATACGATTGTTAAAGCTATATGTATCAAAGGAAAAAGAAAATCAAATATAGTGTCACAGTCAGCATGGATAAAAACTCAACCATTTACCATATCTAAAGCTCCACGAATTATTGTTCATGATAGAAATGTCACAATACAGTTAAATGAAAAAAGTCCTAAGGCATCAACGATCTATTATACTCTTGATGGAACAAGGCCAACAACAGAATCATATTTATATTCTGAACCATTCCATGTTGAAAAAGGTGTTGAGATAGTCAATGCAATGACTTTAGAGCCTGGCCCTCGCGTACGACAATCTGAAATTATAAGTGCAAAGGTTTACAAAATTAAGAAAGTTGTGCCACCAGAAATTAAGAAAACACTATTTAAGAATGCTTTTAATATAATATCTTCTGATAAATCTGATATATTTTACACAATTGATGGTAGTGACCCTAGTGAAAAGAGTTTCAAATATACTGGAGAATTCTCTGTTGATGATATTGAAGCGTTTCAAATTAAAGCTATATGCATAGTTGATGGTGTAAAATCCGAGATTGTTGAGTTAAAGAAATCAAAATCCAGCGCAAAAATGAAGTTTAAAACAAAATGAACGTAGGCGAAAAGATTTTTAGTAACAATACAAAACAAACTTTTACTGTCCTTCAAATTTTAAAAGCAGGAGGACAATCTGAAGTATGTTATGCAAAATCGGATAAATCAGAAGAGGTATTTTTTCTTAAACGTTTTTTAAATATAAAATATTCAGACAGACCATACTTAAAAGAAAGATGTGAAATCTTTGAGACTGACAGAAAGCGACTTTACACCTCAATAAATAAAAGAACTCTTCCAGGAGCGACTTGTACTTTTATAATTGATTTTTTTAGAGAGAATACATTTTATTATGTTGTTACATCTAAAATTAATGGATTTGGATTATCACCATCAAAATTAGCTTCTGCCATGTCTATAGAAGATAGATTATTCTTTTTTAGAATCTTAGCATACAGCCTCATGCCATTTGAGGATTATAATATCATCCATGGTGATATAAAACCAGACAATGTTATTGTTGAAATAAACGAAAACTGTTTAGTGCCACGAATTATAGATTTCGAGTCCGCATTCTTTGCTGACAATCCGCCACAAAGAGGCTACATTGTAGGAACAGAACCATATTATAGCCCAGAATTAGCGGATTATAATTCAGAAAGAGATGACTCTTCCGAAACAAAATTATCTTGTAAAAGTGATATTTTCTCTCTGGGTCTCATTTTATATGAGATATTAACAGGTAGCTATCCTTATACTGAAGGAAATCAATATTGGTATGAAGCAACAAAAAATGGAAAAGTTTTAGAAATACCCCCAAACTGGTCTGACTCATTAAAATGTTTAGTTCTCTCTATGCTTGATCGTGCACCCTCAAAAAGACCTTCAATCAAAGAGATTGTTACATCCTTAAAAAATATAAAAGATGTAACTAACACGGTTATACCTTTAGCTAAGCCAATAATTAAAATCGAATACGAATCTAAGGGAAAAGCTTATGTGAAACTTCTTAATGTATGTAAAAATACGCAGATGTCATATTGCATAGGAAATGAAAACTATCATAACTATGAACATGGGTTCTATATATACGATGATGACATTTTACTTAAAACTAAGCTTACCCGAATTAATGGAGACAGCCAGAGCTTCTGTGAAAATATATCAGTTTCTGAAAATAGAAATATGAAATGTAAACGTCCACATATAAAAATAACAGATGGAACGATCCATATTTATCATGAATGGGATGATGTAAAAATATTCTACACAACAGATGACACTACTCCAACTGTTGATAGTTGCATATATACTGAACCATTTAAAGTAAAAGAAAATACTATAATAAAAGCTATCGCAAAAAGAATTGGATATTTATTGTCTGATACGTCAACAATTAACAGTAGTTCTAAAATCAAAATGAGTTAAAATTATGTGGGTGTGTCCAACGTGTAAATCTACGAACAACGATAATAACAAAAGGTGTTTTGTATGCGGACGTTTTCCTGATCAAAAAGAGGGTACAATTCAATTTTGCACTAAATGCGGAAAAAAATATATAGTAAATATATATGATAGATTTTGTACTAAATGCGGAGAAAAATACGAGGATTAGCTATGCAAACCTTTGATACATCATATGGAAATGATAAAATATCATTCAAGATATTTTTTGATGAAATTATCATTACAAATATACCATTGATATTGCAATCAAATCCTTTTCTGTTTGTTGTCTCAGATGCCAAAGATGAAGAGATAATAAATAAAAAAGTTACATGGAATAGAAAAGCTAATATAAAAATAGGTATTCTTAATGATGGATTTTATTATACAAATCTGTATGCACAAACCAACTCAAAAACAGATATTTATTGGGCTTATTTACAAAATCGTAGTTTAACATTATTGGTGAAAGATCGGACTATGCATTTTGTTACATCACCTATCATTAATGGTAACAGAAAGATTCTTTCAAACATTCTTATAACTTCGATAACTTTAGAAAGATATCTTCGTCCTTCTGTCTTGTGCCAAAGTAATTCCACTCAAATTACGTCTTTAGCCAAACGTATTACGCAATGTCATGCCCTTCCAATGCAAAAACTTATAGCTATTCATGATTGGGTGGCAAATAACATATATTATGATTATGATGCTTTAAATACTGAGATCTGTAATGATAGGTCATATTCTGCTTTAGATGTGCTTATGACTAAGCGGTGTGTTTGTCGTGGCTTTTCTAATCTTGGCGTAGCGTTGATGAGAGCTGTAGGTATTCCTGCTATAGGTTTATCCTGCTACTCATTAAATATAACAACAGATGGAGGTTGGGAACGTACAGAAAATCAAGTTGAAATCCCTAATCATATAATTACAGCAGCCTATATCAATGGCAGATGGGTTCTGATGGATATAACATGGGACTCTGACAATAAATATGAAAATGAGTGCTATACAAAAAGGAATGGAGAAGGAGTTTCTAGAAAATATTTTGACACAACGCTTGAAATGATATCAAATACTCATAAATTTTTATATATTCAAGATGCATAGGATGGATACAAAGAAGGTTTTTCTTGAAACAATGAATATTATACAGTTTGGGCAATATATGTCAAACAATGGTAATATTGTTACTATTGACATAAGTGAAATGCTATCAAATACTAAGTTGTATCGAACTCAATTAAAATGTAAATCAGGTAGTTTATATAAGACACAAATATCCATATGTAATGAAGATACATTCAATTGCGCTGATCATATTATTTCGATGAATAAAAAAGTATGTGTAGTTAATTTTTGTTCAGAGAGACATGCTGGCGGTATTGTTGCTTGGAGTGGAAGAGCACAGGAAGAATCTCTTGTCTGTAGATCCACGTTGGCAAAATCCTTGTATTTATTTGCCCGACACCCTAATAATATAAATATTAGAAATTTGATTTACTATCAGGAAGACTTGTTTGATGAAAATTTTGGTGCGATTTTCAGTCCAGATGTAACTGTTTTTAGGAACTCCGATTATTCTTTAAAAGATTTTCCATTTAAAGTTTCTATAATATCTATACCTGCATTAAGAAATCCTAAAATGGATAAAGACCATAAATTACAAGATAGAGAATCTTCGATATTAAGAAATAAAATAAAAACGATACTTAACAATAGTTCGTTAATAATTCAATAATGTGCTAAGCAGCTATACGCTGTAAGCACGAGAGATCTTTGAAAATCTTGCTAATTA
>ERZ780095.149-NODE-149-length-28793-cov-9.3319_pt1 | contig 28793 bp, 28 predicted proteins | sample MGYA00511574_ERZ780095 | MGnify/ENA primary metagenome ERZ780095 (study PRJEB29588, sample SAMEA2153837) | human gut metagenome | biome: human gut; feature: human-associated habitat; material: faeces | place: Denmark | collected 2008/2010 ...
ATATGTGCAACTTTTTACTCATATTTATCAACTTAAATTAATTCCGCCAACGGGTTAATCCTCATATAGATAAATATTTTGAGCATATAGAAATCATAGATGGATTATTATATCGTGGAATAACTGACAAAGGAAAGTTTACAATCAAAGTGTGTCATTTGACTAGAGTGGAGTTATTGGCTGAGCGAGCAGAGAAATTGATAGAAGATTCTTTTAACTCTGGAACATTTGAAAAGATTATGATGACTTACGTGTTGCATCCAGAATCTATTGATGACATAGGTGCTGTGACTACAAAAATTCGTAAAATCATAAAGAGGAGAAGTTAATCCCTATATTTGATGTATGTATAATTTTAATATATAAAGCATGGCAAAAACACATTTAAGTTTAATTTTAATAAAAGAAGGCGTTGATATAGAAAAAGTCTTAATTGAAGGCTTGAATTCTATTCAATTAGAAAGTGGGTATCGTCTATATTATAAACTGATGCCGACACGCAAACCCAAGTGGATCGAATCTTTCTTCAATGACAATATCAACATAGGAGAAACATTTCACAGCAAATCTGTTTCGGCTATCATCTTGTTTGAAAAAGATATAGATGGTGAACATAGAATTTTTGCAATACCTTTCGGCTTTGGAAGAAACCTAATTCGTTCTGGTCTCATAGAAGAACGTTTCGGCTTACTTACAGCATTGAGTGCAATAGACAAGGATAAGATGAGAAGTATTGATATGAGTAGTCTTGAGTCAGTTCTTCTCAACAGTCGTATGCAAACAAGCACATTGTCTGGTATTGATAATTTCGATGTCGATGTTAATAAGGACTTGCTGAAATCTGTGACAGGACGAGTTGAGGATGGTGAGTTAGATAGTACTATTTCTGGTCGTGATTCTTTGTCTTTTTCTTCTTCTGCTACTTATAAGACTATTGGTAGAGAAATAGAAACGTATTATAGGAAGTATAAAAGTGGAAATTATAAGCAATATTTTGAGTGGATAGATAAAATTTTAGTTATCCGAGACAAAACATTTATAGAAGTGCTTAATAGTTTGGTTGTTTCAAACATCAACTCGAATCTATTAGACAAAATGACAATAGCTATTCCTGATATTGTTGATTGGGCAAAAGTTGACCATTTTAAATTTGGACGAGAGGATTTTCTAGAAGATGTTGATATTCAGCTTTTATATGATGAATTAGTAAATAATGAAGGAAAGGAAGTTTCTTTAGAGATCCTGAAGTCTCGAAAAATTCATGCATACAATAGCGAAGGAGTAAAATTGATGTCGTGGAGTGTTTATAAGTGCTTATATGTAGAAGCTTCTTATAAAGATAAGCAATATTTTTTGAATGAGGGGCAATGGTATTGCATAGAAAATGACTTTGTCAATGAAGTTAATTCTTTTTATGAGGAGATGCCTCTATATTCTGTTCCATTGCCTGATTATGACGTACCATTGGAAGATGCTTATAATAAAAAACTTGTAGATTCTGATAAAGAAAAGTATTTTCTTTTAGATAAGAAATTAATACACATAAGTCGAAGTTCATTTGAAGTGTGTGATGTTCTGACTTCTGACAAGAAACTCTTACATGTTAAAAATGCTAAGGGGTCGGCGCTTTTAAGTCATTTGTTCAATCAAGGTCTTGTTTCTGCAGAATGTTTAAAAGATGTGGAGTTGCGTAAGCAGATAAACAATAAGTTGAGTGATGCTTGTAAATTAGATGAATCTTCAAATTTCAGGGCAGAAGACTATGAGGTGGTTTATGTTATTGCAAAACCAAATTCTACCAAGCGTCCTTCGATACCCTTTTTTAGTAAGGTCTCTTTGAAAAACGTTGTTTCTAGATTGTTTTTGATGGGATATAAGTGTTCGATTTGCGGTGTACCTTTCACTTATGTAGATCCTCAAAAAGAGGAAAAGAAACAAGCAAAAAAAACAAAGAACATCAAAAACTATCCATGGAAATGAATAAGTCTATACGAATTCTAGCCTACGCCTACCAATTCCAAGAAATGTTCCTTTCCAAGGATATCTTCTTGATACCTTATTATATAAGTAAGGAACTGGGAGGCGAGTGCAAATATTTATATACCCAAAACTTGGGTAAGACAGAAATCCCGAAAGTGCATCGGGGAGTGGCTATTGAGCGGACGAAGAACAAGAATGTATGGAAGGTGTTCTTGAAGGAAATCTTGACACATGCCAAAGACATTGATGTTCTCTTCCTCACAGGTAGCAGCGCCGTTCACATGTTGGCGACTTTCCTCTATCAGAAGCGAAACCCAAAAGGAAAGGTTGTGGTCTTTGGTGATATGGAGGAGCCACAAGCTCGTGAACTTAACCAGAATGGCTTCCATTATTCTGGGGGCTTGGCTGGATACGTGAAGGATAAGCTGACTGACTACTTTTTCCGTCACGTCACTTATCTAGTCGCCAATACCGCAGCTTATCATCTTATGGATGACTTGTGCCAGCGGAAGCATTGGACAGGGTTGCTTCATTTCTATCCTTGTTTGGATGATGAGAAGTTCCTCTCATACGGCCTTAGGCGCAAGCCTTTTGTGGAAAAGGAGAACATCATGGTTTGTGTAGGGCGTATCGGTTGCTACCAGAAGAATACCGAAATGCTTCTGAATGCCTTGCGAAAGGTGGACTTGAAGGACTGGAAGATTTATATGCTTGGTCCAATTACGAGCAGCTTTGATCTAAAAGAGGGCGATGGCTTCCAAAAGGTGATAGACCAATTCTTCGAAGAATGTCCTCAGCATAAGGATAAGTTGATATTTACAGGCATGATTTATGATGCCAAGACTGTGTTTGAGTATTATAACCGGGCCAAAGTGTTACTGGCAACGGCTAGGCATGAAGGATTTGCCAATGTTTATAGTCAGGCTGCCGCATTAGGTTGCTATGTTATAAGTACTGATGTGGGTGGTGCTGACGTATGTTCCAATGATTGGAAATATGGAATCAAGCTGAAGCAAAATGATAGTGATGGGCTGTCGGACGTACTAGATAATTTGGATTGTGGCAAATTACTGATACCTACAGAAGATGCTATGTCATTTGAAGAAATGAGTTACAGCTATCGGGTAAATAGAGTGCTATTGCCAAAGATGGGATTTGAGCCTTTGGCTGAAAAATATAAATTTTAAGTATGGGAGCAAAAAGAGATATCACATTTGATTTGATGAAAGGCATTGCCATTCTTGCGATGCTATGTGGACATTGCGTAATTCCAGAATTTTTGCACCACTTTATATATATGTGGCACATGCCGCTATTTTTTATGGTCTCAGGCTATTTCTTTTATGTCAAACCATGGAAGAAATCCTTGGAATCGTCGATTCGTGGCTTGATGGTTCCTTACGTTATTACTTGTGGAATTGTGTTGATTGTTTCTTTGGTCTTATCCATGGACATTTCTGAAAAAGTGATATTTGGAACCATTGGCATTTCGTCAGCATGGTTTGGTAGCGATGCCATGGTAGGATATGGCGGAAATGGTCCTCTTTGGTTTTTGTTGGCTTTGTTTTGGTGTCGTATTATTTATGATGCGCTATCAAGGATGATCTTAAATAAGTGGTTATTCGGGGGGGCAGTATTTTGTCTATCGGTATTGAGTGTCATGATAGGAAGTAAGTATTATGTTCCTTTTTATCTAGCGCATGGAATGGCTGCACTTATTTTTTATTATGTTGGCAACATTGCGCATAATATGAATATCGAGAAGAGTGAATGCAAAATTTGGTGCTCCTTATTGATGCTTTGTTTCGTTGCATTTGGAATGTTTATCGGAGAACCATATTTTTATGCATTGTATTTCCCAAATTGGTTGGGAAATGTATTGGCAGCAATATGTGCTAGTGGCGTAATTTATTATATATGTAGGCTATGTGGAAATAATAAACTAATGGCTTGGCTTGCTTATGTTGGAAGAATGAGCTTGTTGCTTCTGTCTGTACATGGTATAGATTACATGTTTTCTTTCTCTAAGACGCTTGTGTATTCTAGGCTTGCGCTTGAAGGGAAAATTGCCGGTCTTTTGTTTGATTCCATGTTGATTTTTATTCCTTTATTGGGAATTGTAGTTTTGCCTAAGTTTAGTTTGGTAAGAATATTATTTAATGTGAAATAGATGAATAATATATCAGATATAAAGAACTGCTATGGTTGTGGAGTATGTGCGGCTGCCTGTCCTCGCAACATTATTCAAATCCGTTTGAATAAGAAAGGCTTTTATGAACCTTATATAAAAGATTCCAACAAATGCACTCAATGTGGTTTGTGCCGTGATGTCTGTGCGTATAGCCATAAGGAGTTGGCTTTGGAATCAACGAGCATTCATGCTTGGGCTTCGTGGAGTGATGATGAGGAGGTTCGGAAAAAATGTTCAAGCGGCGGCATTGGTTTTGAAATCGGTAGGCAGCTTCTTCAAGAAGGCTATAATGTTGTAGGCTGTCGCTATGACATCACGAATCAACGTGCGGAGCACTACATTGCAACTACAGTGGAAGAATTGATTCCTTCTATAGGAAGTAAGTACATCCAGAGCTATACGACTGAGGCTTTCAAGAACATAGATCGTAAAAAGAAGTACCTCGTTACGGGGACACCTTGCCAGATAGATTCTTTTAGAAGACTCATCTGAAAGTTCAGGTGTGAGGACAACTTCATATTGATGGATTTTTATTGCCATTGTGTTCCGTCTATGCACGCTTGGAAAAATTATATCAGAATGTTGGAACCTGTTATAGGGCAAATAACATACGCCAGTTGGAGGAACAAATTCAGCTATGGCTGGCATGATAGCTGGCTGATGGGATGGATGGTAATAAGTGTTCTCAGCCTGTAAATTGGCATGACTCTTATAATATGTTAATAAGGAAAAAAAACTTTCGTACAAAGCCGAATGTCCCAAGGTGATTGGTTTTACAAGATGTTTTTGGGACATTATTGCCTAGGTGAACAATGTGTAAAGGCATGTAAGTATAAATACGATAAGTCATCAGCAGATATCAGAATCGGTGATTTATGGGGGAATACCTACAAGGAGGATGAGAAGGGTGTAAGTGCCTTGGTGACTTTTACAGAGAAAGGCAAAATGATAGTTGAGAGTTTGAAGAATGCTACTCTAGTGTCACAACCACTGGAAGTTGTGGCGGAAGGGCAGATGAAAGATAACGCTCGTCCAGTACCTGTCAGTTCCCTTGTCATGTATTTATTTGAGCACCGTATATATTTGAATCTGAAACAATGGAATTTTGTGTTGGCTCTGTTTGGCAAGCCTTTTAGAGCTTACGCAAAACTGAAAAGAATCTTTAAAATAAAATAATAATGAAGATAGGAATCATAACAATGCATAGGGTTCCGAACTTTGGTTCTGCCTTACAAGCTTATGCCTTGCGACATAAGCTATTTCAGCATGGAATAGACAATAAAATCATTGATTACATCTATTCTTACGCTGGATATGAGCCTAGTTGGGGACGCAATATCTATGACAAGGTGAAGTATTCTTGCTCAATGCCTTAGGACAAAAAGACTCGTTGGTATATTATAAAAGTGATGTTTCTGTATCTTTGATTCATTCCGATACAATCATTGCAAAGGAAGATCATTTGAATTCAATCAGACAAAGTTCAGAGCAACTATTGATGGACTCTATTAATAAAATTCGTCATGGGAAAAATAATTAAGGCAGTAAAGCCATTCATATATCAGAACAACAGCAACTTCAAGTTGGCTGTATATAAAAAATGGGAAGAATGTGGGGGAAGTGTAGTCTCTTTACGACCATTGGAGAAATATTATGAGCGTTTGTCTTATCATTTGGACTTGCCGTCATTGTGGCAAAGTTCCAAAGAGGCTCGTTTGAGATTTGTTGAGGGAGCAAGTCTTAGATTTGATACATTCCCTGATTACTTGGGGTATGAAGTGGTTCCTGTGGTTTGGGATTGCTGGCCAAGATATGTGAATGATATGGAAAGATGGTTTGAAAAGCATCATGTGCGCACTGCTTTTTTCACATCTTCACAGACGGCGGATAAGATGAGAGAACTATGTCCTAAGGTTCATATCTACCATTTGCCAGAGGCAATAGAGACGGAACTTTATCATGCAGGGAAAAACTTGTCGGATCGTTCCATTGATTACTTGGAATTTGGTAGATGTAGCCGAATCTTGGATTCATCGAACTTTGATAAGTCGATAAAGGTGTTGAGTAGTCGAAATGAGGCTATGGGACTGCATACTCGTGCCCAGTTGGCTGATGCGCTTGCTGATTCTAAAATAACCTTGGCACTTACTCGCTTGGACAATCAGCCAGAGTTGGCGGAAGGTATTGACACTTTAACTCAGAGATATTGGGAATGTATGTTGTCAGGTGTCGTTATTCTTGGTAGAGCGCCAAAAGAGTTGATAGATATTATTGGTTATGATCCTGTCGTTCATTTAGACAAGGAATATGCCAATGAGCAAATACTTGACATTCTTGCTAATATAGAGGATTATCAAGAGTTGGTGGATAGAAACCGTAAGTCTGCTTTGGAAAAGGGAGACTGGAAACTACGAATCCGACAGATGATGGATATGTTGGAAGAGCTAGGTTATGAATGTAAATAGACAATGAAGAACATAGAAGATGTCTGTCTATGACTTGAGGGAGGATATTTCCGCTGAGGCTTTGATTCGGGATGTCGTGGAGCATATTGATGATTATCAAGAACTTGTGGGTAAGAATCGGGAGACGGCTGAAAGGCTTGGCTCTTGGGATGTGAGGATGAAGTGGCTCATGGAGGAACTGAGGGAAGATTTCAGTTTATAACTGTTAATTTCGATAAGAAAAGCATTAAAAAGCTTGCAAGTTTAATATAAAAGTACTATTTTTGCAGCCGTAAAATTACAGATTTATGCATACATTAAATAATAAAACAAAAGAAACGTTGAAACATAGGCTTGGAAAAACTTATGATGAGCTTATGCAGATGAGTGCAGAAGAATTGGATGCTCTCATCGAAAATCGTATTGGCAAAAAACTTAGACCTGCCTTTTCTTTAAAGAGCATGGTAAACCGTGGTTCTGTTTATCTTTTCTTCAAGAGACTGATTTCTCAAAATGCAATAGATAGATAGACAAATAGCAAGAATTTAAAAACATATTATTATGGATACAGATATGCGAATCATAGCTCTTTATAAAGAGTATAATATGGTTATAAAACCGTTGATAGCAGAACTAGAAGCTCGAACAGAGCAGTTCCCTCTTCCTTTGTTTAATGAAATCAGAGCTTTACACGACCACATTGCTCGCTGTTATTCTGAGAGGATTTCTTCTAATCAAGTTGATTCAGAGATACATAAGGCAGAGCGTCATGTAACTAGAATCATGTTGGATTGTTATAAGTGCTTGAACTTGTCTTTACATGATGAAGTTTTACTTTTCGAGCGTCAGACGAAGAATGTTGATTTGACAGTTTTGCAGAATGGAACATTTTATCCTAAATATAAAACATTGAGAACTAAGGCAACAAAGATGGTTCGAAAGGTTAAGTCTTTGGAGTCGCTTGATACCCAATCTGCATTGGATACTTATCAGAATTCATATAATCTTTATTGTGATTTGGAAAATGTGATACAGGAAGTTGTGCCAGACTTGCATTGGGCACGCATTCGCTTCTCGGTGCGCAAATCAATGCAAGTGCTTTTGTGGATATTGAGTGCGATTGCATCTGGTGTAATATCGATTATCTTAGCGAAATACTTGTAAATTGAATAATACTATTTATATGTTAAGCAGATAGGGTGATGAGCCTTGTCTGCGCTTTATGTTATTGCCTTTTATAGGATAAGCCTTTGTACAAAGCTATGCGGAAACGGGAAATAGGCGAAAACGAAAGATTTTGTAAATTCTAAGAAAAATCAAAAATATAATGATACCAAAGATTATTCATCTCTGTTGGCTATCGGGTGATCCTTATCCAGCAGAGATACAACAATGTCTTGATACTTGGAAGAAGTATCTGCCAGAGTATGAGGTATGGGTGTGGGACACCAAGCGGTTTGATATCAATTCTACCGTTTGGACGAAGCAAGCTTTCGAGGCAAAGAAGTATGCCTTTGCTGCTGATTACATTCGCCTTTATGCTCTGTACCATTACGGAGGAATCTATTTGGACTCCGATGTCATAGTGTATAAAAAATTTGACGACTTATTGGCATTGCCTTATTTTATAGGGCATGACCAGATACGTGCATTCGAGGCGGCCGTAATTGGGTGTGAGGCAGGTTGTCTATGGGTGAAAGATATGTTAGATTCCTATCAAGGCAAGTCTTTTGTGAAGGAAGATGGTTCTATTGATACACTAACTCTGCCATGTCGTTTCCATCATGTACTGACACGTCTTAACTATCGCTTTTTGAGAATTACTGATTTAAAGCTTCTCGATGTGAAGAGGTTTGACATTTCAAAAAAAGAAATGTATGTTTTTGATAAAGATTTCTTCAACAGTCGAAATGCAATAGAAGTACATCGTACAGCTAAAAGTTATAGTGCTCACAATTATGCTGGTAGTTGGCTGAAAGGTGAACAGAAGATGTCTATTAAGAGTTATTTGCCTAAGTGGTTTGTCAAGCTAGTTTATGTAATTGGTCAAAAAACTTGGGGGCGTAACAAATTTACTTGGTTTCAAATTCCATTTAAAAAAATATAACAGTGAAAAATATATCTCGTTTTTTTACTCTTTATTGGATTATTTATTTCCCTACGTGTATTGCCTACAATGATTTGCCTGGTTTTTCTAGTGTGGATGAGATTATGACTATCATCTTATTGCTTTACACGTTTATAATGTATGGCTCTAAGTACATTAATAAGGAGCCATGGAAGGAGTTCGTTGCTTGTTTGGGAGTTATTGCGTTCTATGTTGTGTACTCTCTCTTGTTTGGGGCAAATGTTAGTGGAGGTGTGTGGCTTGACTTGATGCAGGAGATTCGACCTTATTCCATCATTTTCTGTACGTGGATCCTAAATCCTCAGTTTACGAAGAAGCAGAAAAAATGGATGTTGATAACTATGATTATTACATTGTTCTCATGGATTTTGTATCATCTACAAACATTAGATTCGCAGGTTGAGGCAGAGTTCCCTGTTCTTGGTCAATTGGCAATATGTACAGGAATGAGTTATTACCTATTCACCAAGGAGACCAAACGTAACCGACTCATAGCCTTGTTTTTGGTGCTTACAGGTATGTTGGCACCGAAATTTAAGTTCATTGGTGAGGTGGTTTGTTTCATATCCTTTATTTTCTTTTTAAAAAAACGCTTGAATTTCCGCTCTCCTAAAACCATGATTTATTGTGTATTGGTCGTAACCATTGTTTTGATGGTAAGTTGGACACGGTTTGATGCTTATTATGTATCAGGATTAGACAATGAGGGTTTGGCTCGTCCAATGACCTATAAGACGGGTTTGAAAATTCTTTGGGACTATTTCCCATTTGGTTCGGGAATGGGTTCTTTTGCTTGTAATGGTGCCAAAGTGTATTATTCGCCTTTGTATTATAAATATGATTTGAATGGAATTTGGGGTTTGGGAGTTGTTGGAGCATTTATCTGTGATGCTTATTATCCGTCATTAGCTCAATTCGGAATCGTCGGTGTTTTCTTCTTCTGCTGGTTTTGGAAGCGTCGTCTGGCAGCCTTTAATATCATTGCGGATATGCGCTACTATCGTGTCGCTATGGTAACTTTTTGCTGTCTTGCCATTGAGCAGACTGCTGATTCATCTTGGCTTTCTGGTAAAGGTATGGGCTATTGTATGCTCATAGCCCTCTGCCTCAATGCCAATCGTAACCAAATGATGAAATGGAAAAGGATACATTTACAATTAAAGAGAAGAAAAGCACTTGAAGAATCTATTGGACAGGTAGATAACAAGGGCGAAAAGTGATATTTATTGAAAATGATAGATACTAAAATTTTAGTTTCGGTATGTATGGCCACCTATAATGGTGGTAAATATATCCGTGAGCAGGTGGATTCTATCTTGAATCAAGAGTTCAAGGAGAATCATGGTGTGGAATTGGAGTTAGTGGTGAGTGATGATGATTCTACTGATGACACTATTCAAATCTTGGAGTCTTATCATGATGATAGAATCAAGATTTTCAAGCATCAGAATAAGAAGAAGTATAAATATCTGAATGCGACACGAGCTTGTAAATGCAATTTTGAAAATGCTATATTGAAAGCGTCAGGAGATTACATCTTCCTCAGTGACCAAGATGATGTGTGGTATCCATGGAAGATAGACAAGCAATTGTCTATGCTTCGCAATGTGGGGGGGCTTAGTGTGGCTGCTTTTGATATGGGTGATGGTGAACTACATAAGTTTAATTCTCATATCTATAAACATGATGTTCCTTTCTTTACATTGAAAAATGTATTGTGCCTTTATGGATTCAGCTTGGCTTTTACTCGTGATGAGTTGAAATACTATCTTCCTATTCCTTCTTCTGTGACAGGACATGATACTTATATACAGTATAGTGCTTTGTGGAGAAAGAAACTCCATTTTATAGATGAGCCTTGCGCTATCCATAGATATTCTGGCAAGCATAATGTCTCTAGTTTTGGAGCAAATAATGTGTTGCCTCCATTACCTATAAAGATTTATTTTCGATTGATAACCTACCTCTCTGTTATTTGGAGAAGTATGGTAAGAAGATGAAGAATAATGACTAAAGTTTTGATGGTTGGCTCCGCCGAACAGAGTGGTGGCGGAGTGGCGAGTGTACTGAGGCTGATGAAGACTATGCCGTTCTGGAAGAAATACCAGTGTGGATGGCTCGGAACGCAGATTCAGCGTGGATATGGTGTGAAGTTATGGTATGCCCTGAAGGCTTACTTCAAGGCGTTGTTTACGATATGGCAGTATGACATTGTGCATTTCCATACCGTGCCGGACAAGATCTGCTTGATTATTCAGATGCCAGTGCTGCTCTTGGCGAAGCTGGGGCGAAAGAAGGTGATCATGCACATCCACATGGGCAATCAACTAGAGGAACATACGCATAATGGCTTGTTCATCTGGTGCTTGAATCGTGCGGATTGTGTGGTGCTGCTTGCCAAGAAATGGCAGAATCTCTTTGTGAGCCTCTTTCCTTCGGTGAGGGTGCGCACGGCTGTCATCTATAATGCCTGCTCTCCTACGCCAGCAGTCGATTACTCTATCAAGGAGAAGAGTATCATCTTTGCCGCTCATTTGGATAGCAACAAGCGAGCTGACTTGCTCTTGAAGGCATGGGATAGTTTGAGAGGGGATTTCCCTGACTGGCATGTCACCATCATGGGCAATGGTGATGTAGAGGGGTATCGAAAGATGGCGCATGACATGAGCTTGGATGAAAGCGTGACTTTTACGGGGTATATCACTGGTAAGCAGAAGGAGGATATTTGGAACAAGGCGAGCATCTATTGCATGTGCTCTCGCCATGAAGGTTTCCCGATGGTGGTGTTGGAGGCATGGGCGAGGGGCATTGCCGTGGTGACTACTCCTGTGGGTGGCTTGCCTGATGTCATCGAGGAGGGCAAGAACTGCTTGACATTCCCATTTGGGGATACTGAGGCTTTGGCTGCCCAAATGAGGAAGTTGATGGAATCGCCTGAGCTTCGCAAGAGCATGGCTGAATACTCCAAGGTGTTTGGGGAGAGTGTGTTTGCGCCAGAGAAGGTGAATGAGAGTGTCGAGCGATTGTATGAGAGTTTAATGGATACGAAAGGATGCTGAAAGTTTTAATCAATGCTTACGCTTGCTCGCCTGGAATAGGGAGTGAGCCGGGGATGGCTTGGAACTGGGTGAAGAACCTCGCCAAGTTCTGTGAGTTGTATATCATCACGGAGGGGGAGTTTCGGGAGAGGATAGAGGCGGTGGTGCCTACCTTGGAGCAAGGTGGCAATATGCACTTCTATTATAACCCTGTGAGTGATGAAATCCGAAAGATGTGCTGGAACCAAGGGGACTGGAGATTCTATAAGTACTATCGACAATGGCAATGGAAGACGTATCTCATGGCGAAGGACATTTGTGAGACGGAGAAGATAGATGTGCTTCATCAGCTCAATATGATTGGATTCCGTGAGCCGGGGTATCTCTGGAAGTTGTCGAAAGAGAATGGGGTGCCTTTTGTTTGGGGACCAATCGGTGGATTGAAGCAATTCCCTACTGCCTATCTGAAAGGGTCAGGACTCAAAATGCAACTCTTCATGCGGTTGAAGAATTTCCTCAATATTTGGCAGTTGAAGCATGAGAAGCGTGTGGGTGAGGCGTTGAAGACGGCAAAGTTGCTGATTAGTTCCATTCCTGATTCTTATCGTGCGCTCAAGAAGTACAAGGGCTTGGAGTCGATGGTGATTCCTGAGACGGGATGCTTCTTGTCGGATGATATATCTACGGATCGCTTTGACGATGAGGAATTTCATATCATGTGGGTAGGCAAGTTTGATTTCCGCAAGCAATTGCCTTTGGCTTTGCAAGCCGTTGCCTTGGCTAAGAATCCGAAATTGAAACTTGATGTTTATGGCAGTGGCTTTGTGGGTCAAGTGGAAATGGCGAAGCGTATGGGTGAAGAATTGGGAATCTCCCAGCAGGTTATCTGGCATGGCAATCAGAAGAATGATGTAATCATGGAGGCGATGCGCAAGGCGCAGTTGTTCTTCTTTACGAGTGTAAATGAGGACACTTCCACCGTGGTATTGGAGGCGGTGAGCAATCGCTTGCCTGTCGTTTGTTTCAATGCGTGCGGTATGTCAGCAGTGATTGATGATTCAGTCGGCAGAAAGATTGCCTTGTCTCATCCGTCTCAGTCTGCCCATGACTTCGCTCGAATCTTGAATGAGTTGGAAAGCAATAGGGCGTTGTTGAAGCATTTGTCCGAGAATTGCAAGCAGAGGCAAATGGATCTTTCTTGGGAGGTGAAGGCAAGAATGGTCGTGGAGGAGTATGAGAAAATCATAGGGAAATAGATGATACTGATGCCTGTTCATGGAAGTACTGGCAAAACATACATTTGAATCATGAGTATTTTTAGTTTATTACAAAAGTTGAGCCTCGTGCCTTCGTATCTTTGGGATGCGATGTGGGCTCCGGTATGGAAGCATTGCATGAAGCATTGTGGCAAGGGGGTATATATCCGTCCGATGTCCTCGGACTTCAAGGGCTTGTGGAACCTGTCGGTGGGGGATGGCACGTCTATCCCGAAGGGTAGCACCATCTATTGTACGGAGGCTCCTTGCACCATTGGCAAGAAGGTGCTGTTTGGTCCGCATCCTACGATTATCACGGGCGACCATCGCATTGACATCCCTGGCAAATACATCGCCGATGTCACCGAGGAGGAGAAGTTTGTGGATGGCGTGAATGTGTATGACCAGCCGGTCGTCATCGAGGATGATGTCTTGGTGGGTGCGAATGTCACGATATTGAAGGGTGTCACCATCGGGCATGGTTCGGTGGTGGCTGCTGGTGCTGTCGTCACGAAGTCGTGTCCTCCTTATAGTATTATTGGTGGCGTGCCTGCAAAGGTATTGAGGAAGAGGTTTGAGGAATGAAATGCAGCGATTGATTTTACTTTTTGTCAGCCAAGTGTTAAATCTAGCTTGACTTTATAAAATTTTGATAGCATAATTTGGTTATATTCTGAAATAATCGTAGCTTTGCAGAAAAATTGTTGCGGATATGGAACTGAATGAGATTTCTTTGAGAATTATTGGCAAAAGTGATGGGGAAGCCCTTACTCCTGCTAATTTTGACATCAGACAAATTCGAGTTTTGTTTGATGAAGTAGAGAATTTGCTATATCCTGACAAAAAATTACGTAAGGGCAGACCTACTATCTCTTATGAAATGAGGGAAGGCTCTGTCATCAATGTGTTTAAGACTTCAGTTCAAAACGTATTGTTGGTTTCATCTATGCTCAGTGCTATCGAGGCAGACAATGGAGTGATAGATAAGTTGGAAACCAATAGTGCTCGTGCTATTGAAAATTTGCAGACTTTTGCTTTACGCAATGATTATACCATTGAGGTAGGTACCTCTGACAAGCCTAATCGTGTCTTCAAAATTACGCCTCAATCAAATTATCATAGACGTGATAATATTATGGTTGATGTGGAATGCTATTATTATGGTACATTGACGGATGCTGGTGGTAAGGACAAGGCTAATATTCACCTTGATACCAAAGAGGCAGGCTCGTTGACTATTCGGGCTGATAAGGAATATCTTTCTGAATACAAGGGCAATCCTTTATACAAAAAGTTTGGTGTGCGTGTTAAGGCAAAGAAGAATATTGTGACTGGTGATATTGATAAATCAACATTGACTTTGGTTGAGTTGATGGATTATCAATCTAAATTTGATGAGGAGTATCTGAATGAATTAATTCTGAAAGCAACTCCGAAGTGGAGAGGTGTTAATGTTGATGAATGGCTGTCAAATGTGAGAGGAGGAATTGCCTAATGGAAAATAATTGTGTACTTCTTGATACGAGTTTCTTTATTCGCCTACTTAATGCTGAAGACCCATTGCATGATAATGCCATGGGATATTTTAGGTATTTTTTGCAGCATGATTTTGTGATTAAAGTTAGCACGATAGCTATTGCAGAATATTGTGTGAAAGGTGAAGCTGATGATTTGCCACTTAAAAATATGCAGATAGTTCCATTCAATTTTGATCATGCTTTGAGAGCAGGTAAAATGATAGCTGAGGTATATGCTGAAAAGAAAAGAAGAGGTGCTTCAATAACACCGAGAGCCGTTGTTCCGAATGATACTAAGATGTTTGCACAAGCTGATGTAGAACTTGATATTAATTATTATGGTACTGCTGATGTGGAATGCAAAAAGGTGTATGAACTAATTAAAAGTGCGGAGGGACAATTGAATTTCAACTTTATCGATATTACAATTCCTTATACTCAGTATTTTGGGCTGCTGGACTTCTAGGGGAATATATATCTGCGATTTTATTCGCAGCATCATACTTGGTATGAGATATGGAAAAAGATATGAATGTAACAATTAGGACATTTCAATCAGGATGTGGAGACTGCATCTTTTTGATTTTAAAAGATGAGAGTACTCAAGAGACATATCATATTATGATAGATTGTGGTGATTTTACTGCTGAAATCAAAGACTTTATAAAATCATGTCTTGGATTAAAAATTGATATGCTAATTGTGTCACATTATGATAATGATCATGTCTGTGGTCTTATAGAAATTCTAAATGATGTTGAGATGCGAAACCTTAGGATAGAGAAAATCATATATAACTGTTTTCAAGATTATGATATAAATAAAGCTGCTTCCATCCCAGATGAAGATAAAGATATTTTAGATAGACAAGAAGTAAACATACGTCCCATCCGTGGAATAGCAGAAACTAAAATAGGCGCATCCCAAGCTGGACTCCTATGTTTGTTGATAAAATCGAATCATGAATGGTATCAAGCATGGGATAAGAAGATTTTTGTTGAAGGTGATACGATTTGTTTGGGAGATGATTCTAAGTGGGGAATATTCCATGTTTTATCTCCTTCAAATAAAGCGCTATCTGCTCTTAAATATGATTTCATTAAAGAATATACAAAGATAGTGAAAGAACTTCCACCAGAGCAAGCTTTTGAAAATCAAGAAAAATATTGGGAAATGCTTCTTCGCATAGCATCGGCTAAACCTTCTTTAAAAAAGAAAATCCCTATTAGTTCCTCTTTTATTACAAAACAGTTTTTGCAAAATAAAGCACTAACTGATCCTGATGAATCTAATGTAACAGTCCCGAACAAAGCCTCTCTTGCCTTAATTTGGGAATATAATGGCAGAAAACTTCTATTAGGTGGCGATGCTGTTGCTTCTCAATTATATAAGGCTATCAGAGATTTATATCAGGAAGATTGTGTCTTGTTTGAGGCGATAAAAATTCCGCATCATGGAAGTAAAAACAACATGAGTAATGAGTTGTCACTGTTAATAGATTCTGAACATTATTTTCTAACTGGAGGGAAGAAAGGAGAAGGACCTAACTATGAAACACTGGCTAAGATCATACTGCATCCTTTAAGAGAGGGGGTGCATTTACATACAATCCACTATAACCGTGACCTTAATCTGATAGAATTGAAAGCACTGATTAGGGAGGAAAACAATAATTTGTTGACAGAATTGAACGCTAAAATATCAAGAGAAAATGAGTACACTTTTGAATGTTGATAAGTTGGCAGGTACTAGCATTGTACCTATTTGGTGTGGAAGTGAGAGAGGTACGGCTTTTTTTATTTCTGAAAATCAACTTCTTACGGCGTATCATGTAGTTGTTGAGAATAAGGTTGATGAGAGTGCTATATATATTAACGTGGATGGTCTTGATGTGGAATGTTCATGTGAGGATGTAGCTAAAGATAGGGACATTGCTCTTCTCACATGTAAAGACTACAGAGATGATGAGTTTTATTTTCATTTATTAGCTTCTGATTGTAGGAAAGGACAAAGCTTGTCCATTATTGGTTATCCTGAAGAATTGGGAAATGGAATTGATATATTCAAGTTTGGTGTTACAAATATACGTTCGATTTCCAATCCTGCTTATCAATTTGATATAATTGTCAGAAGAAATGATGATTTGTCTTTGTCCAGTTATGCTGGAATGTCGGGTTCTCCTGTAATCAATGAATTTGGGTCTGTCATCGGAGTCGTTACAGATGAGTTGTATAATACGTTGGGATATACATCTATTTACTGTGTTCAAAATGAGTTGGTACAGAAAGGAATCTCTGTAGATGTCAATGCTGACTTGGAAGACACATCGGACTTTGGACTAGGAACATGTGCTTTGCAGGTCAAGGAAGCCCAAGAGCAAGCTGGCAGTAGATACTCGTTTGATTTACAAGTTGAAGATGAAGATATAGAAAAGGAGGTTTTTCGTTATGCAGGTGTAGGCTTTGAGATGGATGTAAACGATATAGTCAAAACTTTTGATAAGTTTGTTACGAGTATTCGAGAAGAAAATAAAAAGGAAGTTGTCTTAAAGTTTAAGAAAAAGTTTATGCCCAATAGTACTGTTGGAGAAACGTTAGAAAAAGAACTTTATACATTGAAGAATTTTAAGGAAAAAACGAAATATGATTCACATTACTTGTTTTCGTCGAAGGAGCGAGAACAAATATCTGTACTGATAGATAAAACTCAAAGTTACTTTTGGTATAAAGGGCTGTCTATAAGCAAAGCAATAGTTGTCGTAGGTAATGCTGGTTGCGGTAAAACATTTGCGTTGTGCAAGATAGCAGGTGATTTGTGTATGGAAACAAATGTGTATTTGTTTTTTGGTACGGATTTCTCTGCTAATGAGTTTCCATTAGATACAATCATAAGGAAGATGAATTGGAATCACGGTAATGCTTTGGATTTGCTCAATGAGAAAATGGAAAGAGTTGGAAAATACGCCATTTTTATCATTGACGCAATAAATGAGGGTGCTGGAATGTATTTTTGGCATGACAAGCTACCCGTTCTGCTGAATAAAATAGAGAAATGGAATAGGATAAAATTTATATTTTCTGTGCGTGAACAGTCTGGTGCAGATGATATTCTTAATGAAACGTTATGCAAGATGCCAAGAATAAGAGTAGTAGGCTTTAAAGATATAAGAAAGGCTATAAACCTCTTCTTTGAATATTATAGGATTGATGGAAAGGTTGATGACTATTCCCATATTCAGACGTTTAGGAATCCTTTGTTCTTGAAAATCTTCTGTGAAGCATATAGCGAAACATATTATTCTGGGCGTGAAAGACCAAACATCATCGATATTTATCAACGTTATATTTACAAGCGTAATCATTCCGTTTCTACAGATTCTGATGCAGATCCACGCATGAATTACACTGTGCGTATCCTTGGCAAATTAGCTCATTATTCCTTATACAATTTGCAATGTGGCGATATTCCAAGAGAAATAGCTAAGTCCTATTCATATCATCTTTGCCCATATCGAACATGGAGCAAAGATTTATTGAACAACACTCTCAAGGCTAACTTATTGATGGAATATACTACATATGATGATAAAGAGTGGATAACTTTTGAATATGATAGTATGGGAGATTACTTGAAGGCTTCCGTGCTCTTGAATCAGAAGGACGATGACTACTCAAAATTAAAATTTATTACTCGTCTCTTTGACTTTTCACAAGGTAGATTTCGACAATCAATTGATGGCGCAAAAATTAAGAACTTCATTAAGGCGTTTTTATCAGTATGGAATCCTAACGTGGATGTGTGGCATGACAAGGAGATAGAAAGTGGAAAGCTTACAGAATTGTTTATTGGGAGTTTGGCTTTGCGAAATATTGATAATGATAAGTTGAAGACTGATGCGAGCATACTTAAAAACGTATTGGATAAAAATCCTAAAATATTGAATCCTGATGTATTTATCAGTTTGTTGGAAAACAACAACACAATGGTGATCGAAGAATTTCACAATAAGCTCATTTCTTTAAAAATGGCTGATAGAGATTTGGTTTGGTCTATTCCTGCAAATTATCTTAATTATAGTATAAGGGGTGAACTCGAAAGACTATGGGAGGATAAATGTATAAACCGACGACTATTGCTTGCATTTGAGTGTTGGCTTTTGAGTGCTTCTTATCCAAGTGTGCGATTCCCGGTAATAAGGTTTATAGTCAACCAGTTGGAAGTTCTAAATAATCCGAATGTAGTCGTTTACCTTATAAATAAGTTTAAAAACGTTGATGATCCATATATTCTGCAAGGTTTATGCTCTGCAATTTATGGTTATATCGTGAGAAAGCGAGTTACAGATATGCAAATAAGCAGGTCAGTAAAGGAAACCTTTTACTCAAAAGCAAAGAGTGCCCCAAATGATTTCGTTTTAAGATATTGGACACTTAAAATTTTAGAGTGGCAATCTCATCTGACGAGCGATGATTCTTTTTGGAAGGCTGTTCAACCTCCTTATCAAGTACCATCAGATAATCCATATCAAAACATTCCACAATGTGATATACCAGAGGATTTCTTTGGTTTAAGTTATGGTGCAAACAGTCTTTATCGTTCTCTTTTTACATGGGATTTTTATCGTTACATATTGGGTGGTAACATCTCTGATGATTTAGACAAATTTGTTGATGATAAAAAAGTATCTATATCAATATGGGAAACAGCAAAGGCTATTGCTTTGTTGATAAAGAACAAGTATGGATGGAATGAGGCTCTTGGAGACTATGATAATGGTGTACCATATGAATCCAGTCACTATCATAAAACCGAGCGTATTGGCAAGAAATATCAATGGTTAGGTATGAGTGAAATTTATGCGTATTTGCTGGATTCTTGTAAATTAAAGGTGGAAAGATGGTCGCAAAAAGAAAGATTTCGTTCCAAGAATTATCCATGGTTGGTTTTTAACCGCATTTACTTTGATCCTACACTAAATGAGTATGATAGTTTGGATGAGACAGTCAAAGAACTATTTGACGAATATTCCAAGGACTCTACAAAGGAACAGGACATGACGGAATGGATTAATGACGAAAAAGCAATGCCGCCATTTATTTCAATATTATATGATAAAAATGGTGAAGAATGGGTGGTACTTCAAGGATATGATACTAGAAAAGAAAATGATGAAGATGAGTGTATCAGGGAACGTTTTGTTTACTATAACACATGCTTTGTAGATGATAAAGACAAAGATGCATTTTATGAATGGGCAAAAACGGCAGATTTCTATGGCAGATGGATGCCTGAGCCTAGAGAATCAATAGATTATCTTTGGAGTGATTATCCATGGGCAGATGCATATACTGAGAGTCTATATGAAGCAGAACACCAAAATGGCAAACTTCCTTGCCATGTAGATTTGCCCTATATTGCCCAACTACAAGAGGATTACAGAGGCATTTCAAATGAAGAAGTAATATCATCTATTGTTTATGCACCATCTGTAGATATGATGAGATGTCTTTCTCTTTATACTGCAGAGCGTGGCATTATCAGGAAGAACAACAGTAATGAGATTGTCGCAATTAATAGAATGATTAGGGGGGAAAGTTTTCATGGCTTATTGATTAAAAGGAAATATTTAAATGAATATTTGAACAGTAGTGGTAAGTGTTTGTTTTACTGTTTGCTTGGTGAAAAGAATATTATTGGAACTGGTTATCAGATGTTGGATAGACATGATTTAACTGGTGCTGCAAAATATAATTTGATTGGAGATGCCGAAATGATACAGCCATTTAGAAATGAACCTGAAATTAATCCTCAAGACAAATCTAATAATAATGATGATTTCGAAAATTCTATCAAAGAGTGGTTGTCTATGTCTGAAGAACAAAAGTCTTCTTTTATAGAACATTTAAAAGAACTATCAAACGATGCTAATAAGATAGACAAATAAATCGAAATAATGCATACAAATACTGATTTGATAAGATTACTAATGGGAAATAATAGCCAACATAAATGCTATCGATGGTATCTCCTGTTTGACAAGATAACTTGGCGAGTGACATACGGCAAAGAATGTCCTTCGTTCGTAAAAGAGGAGAATATGGAGGTGTGGTCCTTTTGTTTGTCAATGGTTTTATAATGAATAGAAATAAAAGATATATTACATATTTGGGTCTTTGTTTTGGCATTTTTTTTCTAACAAAGCTCTTGTCTGTCGTACCTCATGTCTTTCTTTCGCTACGAAGCTTTGCGGGAGTAACATGCTTTTGGACATCGATATGTTTATTATGCATTTGCATTTTTGTAGAGTACTTTTATTGTCATCGGCATGAATATGTAAAAAATCCAATAGAAAGTTACAAGCAAGAAGTTTCACCTTTTTACTTTGATATTCCAACCTCAAATGACATGTTTGGTCGCAAGGGGTATGCAAGATTGTTGGTTGAAAAGATTTTTGCTTCATTCTATGTGAATCGAAGCAAACACATTGATCATTCATTTGTTATTCACATTGGTGAGCATTATGGGCATGGTAAAACATCCTTCTTAATGATGTTGGGTGAAGAACTAAACAAAAGCAAGTGTCCTGTCATAAAAATGAATTTTGAGCCCTGGTTATGTGATACAGAAGCTGGGATAGTTAGCGAATTTTTTGAAGCATTCAGAATTAAAGTTGGCGAATATCTTCCAAAACTTGATGGAGCAATAAAAGATTATATGGCCTTGCTCTTGTCTTCTATAGAATGCGAGCATAGTGGGATTACATTTAAATTTAGTCCTAGTTTTGGAAGTAAAAGAACTCTGAAAAATGCACATGATGAGATTCAAAGGGAATTGTGTCATATTGATCGTCCCATCATTATTACAATAGATGATGTAGATCGACTACAAAATAAGGAATTGATGATGACATTGAAAATCATCAGGGATACTGCTGATTTTCCAAATGTCTTTTATGTAGTTGCTGCTGATAATCTTCATTTGAAACAGATGTTGGAATCACTGCATATTTTTGATGTTGAAACCTATTTGAAGAAGTTTTTCAATTTAGAGTTTCAGCTTCCTGCAAATGAGAACGTTGCGTTCAATAAGCTAATAGAATTGTTAGAGAGCAAATTTGAAACTTTGAATGTTGGAAGAAAATTAGTAGCTTCGTATATCTCACAAATAAAGGATGTTACATATATCAAAGAAGTTTTTCCTAATATGCGAGATGTTTATCGTTTTATAAATGCTTATTTTCTATCCATAGATTCTAAAAAAAATATCAAAGAGTTAGATCTTTTTGACTTATTTCTCTTAACAATGATTCAAATGCTCAATGGTGAATATTATATGTTGTTGAGAGACAACTATTTGAGAATTTTGGAAGTTGTTCGCTCTGGTAATGATATACTTCTTCGATGGCGAGAAGACTATAATATTATCCAAAAGAGGGAGGAAAAGGATGCTTTGAAACAAATAGAAAGAATAACAGAAAAAGATATAAACGTATCTAAAAAGGAAAAACATTCTGAAGATGTTGTAATTCCGGCATTTGAGCAAACTATAGATGATTCACAAATATCGTCAAATGATATTATTCCTGAATTAATGAACATTTTATTTGGGAAGAATTCTCGAAATGTGAAAGAAAACAATGCGTGTAGGCATAATATGTATTTTAAATATTTTGCCAATAGTAATGCTAGCTATATGGTTTCTCGGATGAAAGTGGTCGATATGCTTTATTCTGATGAAAAGACATATATAGAGAGACTGGAAAAAGAGTTTGTGTTAAATCGTGATGATTATTTCCTATCCGAATTTATGTATGTGATTCCAATTATCCATAACATAAAGACTACTCAACTTTTGAAAAGATTTTTTGTTTTTATAGAGTGCTGCTATCAACATAAACGTTTTATAGATGAATCCTATTTTATAAAATCTTTAGCAGGATATGAAGGATTACAAATATGGACGTATAAACTATATCCTGTGTTAAGCATTTTCTATGGAAGATATCAAAAACGCGGTGTAGATAAGGCTATAATAAAACAACTAGAAGTGGATTTTGAGAATTTTTGTAAAAATGAGCATGATATAAATTTGCTTTTAGTTGTCTTGAATATAATGTTCAATTCATTAGGAAATTTCATTTTTAATAGAGAGTTGATAAAACGCACTTCTGAATTGTTGGTTGATAGGTTCTTTAATGAAGAAATTTCGTGTAGTGATGGTAAACTTGGTAATCAAGAGATAGACACAATTATACAGATTAGATTGGATTATTTCCTTGATAAATGTTGGATGGAAAAGTTTGAAAAGTATTTAAAAGAAAACAAAGAGGCTTGTTTTGACATTCTTGCCAAGATGGTTGAGTTCTATAATAATGGTAAAATAGATTGGAATTGGCATTATAAAAAAGCTTTTTTAGGTGAGTCTATTTTGCCTGATGATAATATCCTCGTCCATTTGATTGAAAATTATCCAAAAGAGAAAGATATTTTTGAAGCTCTACTATTTATGCATAATCATTTTCATAGTTTGGAGGATGTGTCTGGATTAGATGATAATGCATTTATAAAAATGGCAAAAGCAAGAAATAAAGACAATGATGTATGAACACAAATGATAGATAAGGTAATCTCGAAGATTACAGGTAAGGAGTTGAAAAGCTTTGTTCGGATTTACTCCTATACCCATGGTGACTTTGCCACAGCACTGGTGGAAAAATACTGGAAGCCAGAGCGAGGGAACTACAAGGAGATGGTGGAGGCTTGCTTTGCCCATGTTGGCGTGCTTGGCAAGCGATTCGGAGAGCCTGGCTTGGATTGGAGGAAGATAGAGAAGGACTTGCAGGCTGTGATGAGAAAAGCGGTGGTCATGAGAAAGAAAGGGAATCTGATAGATGCTGCCATCATTGCAAGATATGTGATGACCACCACTTGTGGGGAGTTTGAACGTGATCATGAGCACTATAAGCCAGTACGTTATGACTTATGGGATGAAGAGAACAAGGTGCTGAAAGGTATCTATCCAGACAAATACTATGTGAAAACTTATTTGGGTAGTGTATTATAATCGTTGTTATAATGAAGAAAATCAATCTTTATGACTACCAGCAGGAAATGCTGGAGAATATTACCAAGGCGCTAACCGGAAGGGCGCAGGTTACATTCTATGACCAGAATGGGAAGAAAATGAAAGTGGGCAATTCTGTGATGGTACAGATGCCTATGGGCACAGGCAAGACCTACGTGATGGCTGCTGTGGTAAAATGGTTTCTGGAAAAGTATGAGAAGGGGGAGGTATGGTTGATTGCGCACAGAAAGGAGCTGGTGGAGCAGATGCAGCAGACCTTGGATCGCTTGGAGGAAGACATGGTGATGGTGAAGACGGCCTCTACGGAGCGCAAAAGGATGACAGACCAGGAGTTGAAAATGTTTAAGAAGAATGTGAAGCCTTTCCTTCAGGAGGACACCATGTGCATGGGGTTGAAGTCGGGGAATGAGGGGGTGGCTCTCCAATATATCTAATGAGCAACATTAATCAAGTTACATCCCAATGCGGTTTGAATTCGAGCAATGGTTTGTGTGGTGAAGTTATGGCGACCAGTGAGCCACTTGGAAATCTCGGAATCTCGCTTATGGAGCATTCTGGCAAAGTCTTTTTGGGTGAGACCTTTTTCTTGCAGAATCTCACTCAGTCGCTCTGCTATGCCAAACGACAAGTCAAACTCGGCCTTCTGTTCGGCAGGAATTGCAGCAAGGCAATCACGGAAAAGTTTATTCTGTATCATAATGACTATATTTCAAAGGTAATGATATCATTCTTTGTGGCAAAAATATAAAAATGAATTGGACGTAGTTCAATTTTAAGTGAATATTTAAAATAGATTAACAAGAATATTACATTGTATGAGCACAAATATGTGAAAACCTATTTGGGTAGTATATTATAATCGTTGTTATAATGAAGGAAATCAATCTTTATGACTACCAGCAGGAGATGCTGGAGAATATCACCAAGGCGCTAACCGGTAGGGCGCAGGTTACATTCTATGACCAAAATGGGAAGAAAATAAAATCCCATCAGGCTTGTTGGATGGGGGGAATAAAATAATATGGGCTGCCAGTACATCCTGGCAGCCCTATTACGTTAGTATGTTATGAAAAATTTGAGAGAAATGAAACTTCACAGTTTCTTAATTGTTTTACTAAACATGATTTTATTATATAGAGAAAGCATAGAAATTACTACTTCAAGATGGTTGTTGCAGGCTCTGTGGTCATCTTGTCGATGCTAGAGTGCTGCATGGAGTCAACCGTTGCGGAGTCACCGCCAAGTGCGACGGAAGCACCTCTTGTTGCCTTGATGGCTCCTACATTCTCAATATTCGCAGAATCATCTTGGAAAGGTACTTGAGCGGCATTGCCCAATGTCAAGAAGATTGCAACGACGGCGGCAGCCTTGAATAATGGCTTCAAGCGCTCTGTCAGTGATACAACCTTCGCCTTGTTAGGCTCCTTGCTGTATTCATCTTCAATCAAAGACATCATCTTTTGGTCGAATTCTTCACCAAGGGCTTCATTCTTAGCTTCGCTCAACTCGTAGGAGAAGAGAGACTTATAAGGCTTCAGCTCGGCAGGAAGTTCATCCTGGCTGAAGAATGTGCGAAGGATTTCCTCTTCTTCCAAAGAGGTCTCGCATTTCCAGTAGCGATCCAAAAGTTGGTTGATGTACTTATAATCCATATCTGTCGAATTGTTGAAATCTTTGTTTAACGGTTTGACGAGCCCTAAAGATATTTACTTTTACTTGTTCTTCTGTAATGCTCAAGATGTTTGCAATCTCTTTGTATGCCTTGCCTTCGATGTCTCGAAGTTGGAGGCAAGAGCGCTGCTTCTCAGGCAACTCGTCTATGATTTTCCTCACGATGTCCAATTTGTCTTTCTGAATCATTCGCTCGGATGGGGTGGAAGCTTGGTCTTGTCTCTCCACTTGCTCTTCCTCTAATGAACCATTATTGTTGTCCATCTTCTTGATGCGGTCGAGCGAGAGATTTCTTGCGATGGTAAGGCTGTAGGCTTCGATAGATTCAAGCTGTTGCCACTTGTCGCGAGAGTTCCAAACCTTCATCAGTGTATCTTGCACGACGTCTTCTGCTTCCTCTCTGTTGAGAGTAATGCGGAGTGCCAATCTGAAGAGTTTGTTCTTCAGCGGCAAAACATCGTTTCGGAAACTGATTTCTTTCATCCCTCTATAATCAATGACGATTGACTTGTAAGATAGTTACAACCAATCTTTCGTTTTAACCTCTATTAACTTCTAATCACTGTTCCATGCTTTCCATCAATGGCGGTTGCAAGGGTGATGATCACCTCTTTCACGCCTGCGTCGATGGCTGCTAGTGCATTCTCCAACTTAGGAATCATGCCACCTGCCACGGTTCCGTCTGCCTTGTATTTTTCGAAATCTGCATGGGTAATCACTGGGATAACGCTATCGTCATCGTCAGGATTGCTCAGCACACCTTTCTTTTCGAAACTATATATTAAGGTGACATCGTAATAAGGAGCCAATGCCTTGGCAGTCTCGCTGGCGATGGTGTCGGCATTGGTGTTGAGGATGTTTCCCTTGCCATCATGGGTCAATGGGGCCATGACTGGAGTGATGCCTTCCTCAATGAGAGTCTGGAGCATCTTGCCATCAGCTCTTTCAACATCGCCAACAAATCCAAAGTCGATTCCATCTTTTAGAGGGCGCTTGTGACTATGGATGACATCCATGTCTGCACCTGTCAATCCGAGTGCATTCACGCCATTGGCTTGCAACTTAGCGACGAGGTCCTTGTTGACCAAACCTCCATATACCATCGTAACCACTTCGAGCATGTCGGCATCCGTGATGCGACGACCATTTACCATCTTGCTCTCGATGCCGAGGGCGGCTGCTACCTTTGTGGCACGGCGACCGCCACCATGTACCAAGACCTTCTTGCCTGGGATGGCAGCGAAGTCTTTTAAAAGCTGTGCCAATTTTTCGCTGTCCTCAACGATGGCACCGCCCACCTTTACAACTGTTACTTTATCCATCATAAAAAATCGTACTTTTGTAATTCTCTACAAAAGTACGATTAATTTGAGTAATAATCAAAGATACATTTATTTCTTTTTATTCTTTAACTATTATTTTTTCTTGTCGCAACCACTGCAACCTGCTTTTTTAGCTTCTCCATTTACGACTGTTGCTTCATAACCAATCTTGGCAAAGCCCTTGGCGATTTTCTCAGGGTTGGTCTTGTCGGCATCATACTGGATAGTTACCTTTTGATCTGGCACGCTAGTCTGGATGTCCTTGATGCCCTTCTCGAAGCGAAGGTTGCCTTTGATCTTATTCTCGCAATTTCGAGTGCAAAATAACGGAGAATTTTATTGTAAATAGGTGTATCCGAAGAGACCATTGCGATAAGTGCCAAGGAATTCCTTACCCTCATCCAGTGAAATCTTGCCTTCTTTTACGCTCTTGGTTACCCATTGCTCTAATTGGCGTACCAACTTCTTCGGGTTGTATTGTACATAGTCCAAAACTTCCTCTACCGTCTCGCCATCAAAGATTTGGTCGATGCTGTATTTGCCGTCCTTTACAGAGATGTGGGCGGCATTGGTGTCGCCGAAGAGGTTGTGCATATCACCCAAAATCTCTTGATAAGCTCCTACGAGGAACACACCGAGATAGTATGGCTCATTTCTCTTCAATGGATGGAGTGGAAGTACATGACCGATATGTCCATCTGTTACGAAATTGGCAATCTTGCCATCGCTGTCGCAAGTGATGTCTTGCAAGGTGGCATTGCGTGTAGGTCGCTCATCCAATCGCTGGATTGGCATGATAGGGAAGAGCTGGTCGATCGCCCAACTGTCTGGAAGGCTTTGGAATAAAGAGAAGTTGCAGAAATACTTGTCGGCGAGGAGCTTGTCCAATCCACGGAGTTCCTCTGGCACGTGCTTCATGTGCTTGGCGAGGTTATTGATTTCATGACATACACTCCAATACATAGCCTCGATTTCTGCACGAGTCTTCAAGTCAACAATGCCATGGGAGAATAACTGCAATGCTTCGTCACGGATTTGCTCTGCATCATGCCAGTCCTCCAACATATTGCGTGGATTCAAGTTGTCCCATATCTCATAGAGGTCTTTTACCAACTGGTGGTCTGTCTCCTTAGCCTCAAACTCCTCAGGCATCTCTGGCAAGGAAGCGGTTTCCAAGACATCGATGACCAAGACTGAGTGGTGGGCAGACAAAGAACGACCACTCTCTGTAATCAAGTTAGGATGTTCGATATTGTTCTTGTTGGCTGCTTCGACAAATGTATATACGCAGTCGTTCACGTATTCTTGGATGGAGTAGTTGACGGAGCTCTCGCTGCTGGATGAGCGAGTGCCATCGTAATCGACACCGAGACCACCACCGCAATCCACGAAATCTACGTTGTATCCCATCTTGTGGAGATTGATATAGAATTGTGCAGCCTCTCTAAGAGCAGTCTGAATACGGCGAATCTTGGTGATTTGGCTACCGATATGGAAGTGGATGAGTCGTAAGCAATCATGGAATCCCATCTCGTCAATCTTGTTGAGTGCTGTGAGAAGCTCGGCACTTGTCAAGCCGAACTTAGAGGCATCGCCACCACTTTCAGCCCATTTTCCTGAGCCTGAAGATGCCAACTTAATGCGGATTCCTATATTTGGCTTTACATTGAGTTTCTTGGCAGCTTTGGCGATGATGTCAAGTTCGTTGAGCTTTTCCACTACGATGAAGATTCGTTTACCCATTTTCTGGGCGAGCAAGGCAAGTTCGATATAACTCTCGTCCTTATAGCCGTTACAGATGATAAGCGAGTCGCTCTGTGCCTGAACAGCAATGACGGCGTGAAGCTCAGGTTTGGAACCAGCTTCTAGTCCCAGGTTGAACTTTTTGCCATGAGAGATAATCTCCTCTACGACCGGTTGCATCTGGTTGACCTTGATAGGATAGATGACAAAGTTCTCTCCCTTGTATCCATACTCATCCTTGGCTTTCTGAAAGCAACTGGCTGTTTTCTCGATGCGGTTGTCGAGAATGTCAGGGAAACGGAGCAATACGGGAGCGTTGATGTCTCGTAAAGCCAACTCGTCCATGATGTCACGTAGGTCGATTTGTGTGTTGTCCTTGCATGGAGTTACATAGACATCACCCTTGTCGTTGATGCCAA
>ERZ780095.158-NODE-158-length-27220-cov-8.89391_pt1 | contig 27220 bp, 21 predicted proteins | sample MGYA00511574_ERZ780095 | MGnify/ENA primary metagenome ERZ780095 (study PRJEB29588, sample SAMEA2153837) | human gut metagenome | biome: human gut; feature: human-associated habitat; material: faeces | place: Denmark | collected 2008/2010 ...
ATATGTGCAACTTTTTACTCATATTTATCAACTTAAATTAATTCCGCCAACGGGTTAACCATAAACAATTGAGCAATTATGAAAAAGTTCTTAGCGATTATTACGGGGTTAGTTAGCATCCTTGCAATGACTTCATGCAGCAATATGTCAGAACAAGACATAGAAAAAGAGATAGCCTCTGGTGTTGTCTTAGTGCAAAACCAAAGTTATTATGAAGTTGACTTGTCTAACGGTGCAAAGATATTTTTCTCAAACTTTGACGAAAAGGAAGGAATCAATGGACTCGCTACAGACGAGGATTCTGTAGAGGTGTCAACTTCTTACGGAACAGGCTTTTTCATTTCGGAAGATGGCAAGATTGTCACCAATGCTCATGTTGTTTCCAATACCATCGAAGACAAGGACGTAAACAAATCTGTAGCCGAAATTATTGAGGCACTAAAGGACATAACACTTTCTTCCTACAATGAATACCAAGAAAAGCACGAGACGGCAGTTAACGCTTACAATTACGCCAACTATAGTGACGAGGTGTCATACGAAGACTTTTACAAGCTACGTGACATCAAAGACGCTTTGGAGGAAAAATGTGAAGAATATGCAGCAACCTATGAAGCTCTGAGCAACATCAATCCTAGCGAGTCTGACATTAAATACCACAATAAGATAAGCATTGCTTACAATGACACTTATGTAACCTCCACAACCGACTTCTCGAGTTGTGTAGTTGCCAAACTTGACACGGAGCACGACCTGGCCATCATCCAGTTAAAGGACAAGAAAACCCCTGAGGACAAATATATATTTACCGTTGAAGAAGAAGATCCTTTAGAAGTATATAATTTGAAGGAAAACATAACTAAGAAAATCAGTGAAGACAAGAATAGCAAGCTCTTTATGATGAGTTTCAATCTTGGTCCAACTCTTGCAATGACCAAAGAAGGCATCAAGTCACAATTCAATAGCGGAACCATCAGCCAGCGCACAGACGACCGTCTGATGTATTCCATTCCAGCCCTTCCTGGCAGTAGTGGTTCACCAGTAGTCAATCTACGAGGTCAGTTGGTGGCTATCAATTATGCAGGCATCAATACTACTCAAAGTTTCAACTATGGAATTAGAGTCAAGCATTTGAGAAACCTGATTATGAAATAAGGGTTTACCACTTATATCGTTACTGATTTAAGAACGAAGATTATGCATAAAATATTTATCTCTTATTCAAGACAAGATTACGCCGCTGTCGTACAACTTAAGGATGAAATCGAGAGTCTTTTAGGTTATGGAAGCTGTTGGATAGATTTGATAGGGATTGAAAGTGACCGTCAATTTGTCGATGTCATCATTGATGCCATTGACAAGGCTGTGATCTTTCTTTTTATGTATTCCAAGCATTCCGAAAATTCCGTATGGACACGTAAGGAAATCAATTATGCCAATAGTGAGAAAAAGAGAATCGTCTTTTTGAAAATAGACGATGCCGAGATAAGTAAATATTACCGGTTTCAGTTTGGTGGACATGACATCATTGACATAGAAGATAAAAAACAGAAAAAAAAGTTGCTGAATGACCTCACAAAATGGTGTGGTCTTGTTTCGCCCAATCAAGAACAAGAGCAGAATCAAGAACAAGAGCCAAGAATGGAACAAGAGCCGGAACAAGATTTCGAGCTAAAAATGGATTTCAACTCAAATATGGCTCATAACCCGAATGTGGATCTTAAGCCAAGAATGCATTTTAAACCAAAATTGGAGATAAACTATGCAAAATATATAAACTCCATTTCTAAATGCTTTAGCAAAAATTGGGCTTCATTCACCAATTACGTATCCCATTCCGTCTGTGGAGTAATCATAAAGGGATGCGTATTGATGGCCATACTGGCTTTCGCATTTTTGTTTTTGGGGTGGTCTGCCGTGTTTATACTTGCCAGCCTAGTTTTTGGAGTTTTGTGGTATTCCGATGAAATTCAGAACAAATACCCCAAAGTGGGAAAATGCATATTGACTATAAGAAGTTGGAGCGCAAAGTTTTTACTCGGGTTAAATAGTTTGTTTTCTATTTTCTGGTTCTTCACCACTTGGGGGGATTCAGATACCGACTTGCTTTATTTCTATTCCTGCATATTGATATTGAGTGCAGCATTATGGCTATTGATGCAATTGAAGCTAATCGATTTGGGCATAAAAACGAAGAAAGAGAAAATCGCATACTTTGGCATATTTGTTTTCTTTTATCTATTTTCATTTATAGTTACACTAATTGGCGTCTATTTTAAAACAACATCATGAGACAATTCTACACCTTATTATATATAGTAGCCCTATTCTCTTGCAGCCTTGTTTTCGCATGCAAGAATCACTTTGCACACCTCACCTCCTATCCCATCATGCGTACTTACCCCACAAAATGGATTGAGGATAGCCTAGAGATGCTATCATTCTTCCCCATCATGGCTGACGACTCTCTTAAAAACGTCCTTAAAAGAACCAAACCGAGCGATTGGGAGCAAGTTGGATGGCGAGGCTATACTTTTGCCAATGGCGTTTAACTGTTTCTATGACACCAAGAGCCGCGCCATCTATAGGATAGACATTCTTGATGCCACAGACTATCTGGACGAGAATGCCAAATATCGAATGGCAGTTTACCTCAAAGACACAGATCTCAGGGAAAAGCCAGATTATCTGTTAGACGTGGACTACGACATAGAAGGAAGTGCCGGAGTTAGGGAGTATGAGTGCTCTGACAAAAAAGGCAATAGCATTTCATTCTACCTGGACTTCTATGAGCAAACCAACCACTTTGAGGCAAAGATAAAGCTCGGCAAGGAAAAAGGCACGCACATCATTGACAGGACCTATTGGCTCGACTTCTTCGATACTCAGCAAGTGAAGAAAAGAAAGTAAATGGCAACAAATGAAGCCAATGAAGAAGTTAAGTTTTGAAATCATAAAGGAATCAAGCTTATTATGTCGATATATACTTATTTTTCAAATGGGAATCCTATACAAGGAACTATTTTGGGGATTCTATTTGTTATTTCGATCATAGCCATCCCATATGGATGGTATCACAAAAGCAAACTATCGCAACGATGGCTTTCTGGCAAATACTATTTGCTCCAAATATTGGGTGCATTATTAAAGTCACATACATCATTGTTATGTATGTCTTTCGTCTATGCCGTTTTCTTTAGCCTAACACCTCTGTTTATCATTCGAATCCACGAAGGTGTCTTTTCGCCACCAGCCAATGTACTGATAAAGATATTGGTTATCGCAATGTGCTTTACAGTCTTCGGCATAACAGCATATATCATAGCCAACTTGAACAAGCTATATAGTTTGCGCCGACAAGAGACAAGAATCACCGTCAGCCAAATCATATTGCTTTCAGTTTTTGGATTATGCTTAGCTGCATCCATATACACTTTAGGCATCGAAAAAGACTCAACAGGCTCTATCATCGTCTCAGTCTTTGGAGCAGTTCTTGGTTGGATATTCCAAGATACGATCAAGAGCGTTGTCGCTTTTTTCTATCTTCGAGCCAATCATTTGCTAAAGATAGGCGATTGGATTGAAGTAAAGGAACACGGCATAGACGGTATGTTGAAGAGAATATCACTGACCACTGTGGTGATAGAGAATTGGGACACGACAACCTCTTGCTTCCCTACATACATCCTCCATGCAGAGTGTTTCAAGAACAACCAAAAGATGATGGAAGGACGCACCCACGGTCGCCAGATGCTAAAAACATTCATCATTGATACGGGTTGGATTCATGCCTTGACAGAAGATGATGTCAAGAGATTGAACAAGGAGTTGAATGTCGATACACCTTTCAAGGAACAATATATCAAAGAAGGTTTGTTGAACATTGAGGTCTTTAGACACTATATCTATCATTGGTTGATGCAGTGCAGCCACGTATCTCATGAACCTCGTCTTATCGTCAGATGGTTGGAGCAAACCAACGAAGGTATGCCGTTGCAGATTTATGCTTTTATCATAGACTCGTCCCTGGCACCTTTCGAATGGCAACAATCGCAAATCATCGAGCATGTCATCAAGGCTATGACTTGGTTTGATATACAACTTTATCAAAGTCCTTCTGGCTATGATGCAAGCAATAGTAATATCTATTTGTCTCCCAAAGAGGCTGATTACAAAATAAAGAAAGAAAATTATGTCCCATTGTCAAGATAACAACACAGAAGACTTGCTCCGCTTACTGCTCCGCTCTGACGGCAGCAAATTTAAGGAAGATATCGTCAAAAATTGGTATCGGGCAAGGAAATTTGTTCTTGGAACCCTAGTTGCAAATGACGTATTCGACAACATCATTCGCCAGCAACAGAAAATACATGTTGTTTTAGAAGGAACTTCCGATCTAATGATGTCTGTTGCCAGACAGATAGCGTTTGTTGCACATTATCCGACATTCAATGATGCAACAGGTAATAACAAAACGATTATCACCATCTTGTTTGATAAAACCAAGGTATCTCCATCCTCTATTTTAGACTTTGTCTCAAAAGAAGAATACCTGTACAATCTATCCCGATATTGCAAATGCACGATTAAGGTTTGGCAAGAAAAAGAGGTCAAAATCGTCTATAATGAGAATTCATTGGTTTTGATGGGATGGACTTTAGCAAATACAATTTCGCAGACAAACTGAGAATAAAAGGATCAGACATCAGGGATGAGGAATTAGAAGAGACGATAGATATATCCATGGCAAAGCGTGTCAACATGGTTTACAATGTAGGTATGGATATTGACAATCTTCCCCCTGACGACCCCAATACGGCAGAACGATACGACAAAGCACTTTTCTATTTCTGCTACCAACAGTCCCCTAAAGATACCCAAAAGAAATGGGAGCAAATGGGCAATAGTCAAATCGACATAAAGAATAAACTTTCCAATGTTTTCTGTTCGGATTGCTTTCCATCACGATTAACATATATAATCAACGAGAATAAAAAGGAAAAGGGAAAAATCATCAACTTCCTCGACTTAGGGGTGCATGTGAAAAAGAAATACCAGAAAGTGGTTGGCATTGTAAAAGACAATATTGAATCTCTTGCTAGATGCGAGCATGCTCGTTGGAATGTAGAGAAGTTACTGTTAGGTTTCCGTCCTTTGTCAGAAAAAGAACATTTGAAAGACGAGCAGTTGTTTGGAAAAGACCGAAAGGATTACCGAAAGTCACTCAAAAAACGAGGCATCCATATCGACCTCTGCTCATATCGGGATTTGAGAAGAATCAATCCTGGCGACATGAAGTATGACTGCTTCTTGATGATAGCAATGCCAAGAATATACACCGAACATTTAAAATGCAAACAATCATGAAAGAGTATAAACCCAATCCAGTAGATACACAGGGAATCAAACTTCCCCAAGAGTTAGACTCCTTGGTGGAAGAAATGTCCAAGAACGTACATGAAGTTTGGGCACAGACCAGAATCGCTCAGGGATGGACTTATGGAGAAGAGCGAAATGATGCAGAAAAGAAACACCCATGTTTGGTGCCATACGAAAAATTGAGCGAGGATGAAAAGACTTACGATCGCAACACATCTGTAGAGACCATCAAACTAATCTTGAAACTCGGCTTTAAGATTTCAAAGGAGTAAAAAAAGAGAAGTGTTTGTGAACGGAAAATATGCAAGAAATGAAGCGGTAGTAGAAGATGCATCTGCATTTTAGGTTTCACCCTTCACCTTGTGCTCTGCAATGTTGATAAACACAAGGAGTGCGAGGGTGAAGAATGCTTCTCCACTCTTCACCACCCTTCACCTCTAAAACAGAAATTATGTTAAAATTGAAAGAAAAGAAAGGCGATTTTAGAAAAAATCGTTATATTTGCAGTGGCTCTTATGTCTTATATTGCTCCAAAGAATCGTAAAGTTCTGATAATGAGCAAGCGAGACACCCCACGCCGAGCTGACTGTCATAAGCTCGAAACGAGCAAAAGGTATGAAGCGGGATTTGGGTGGGAATCTATTGAGAGCAAAATGACATATTGAAAAGCGTTTACGACGCTATGTTCAGCAGACACTCTGAAACGTAAGAAATTTCAAATGAACGTACTGCCTCGAACTTAGCAACGGTAGATGCTCCGGGTGTGATTATGTGATTCCGTGAAGCTACCATTGGCTTCATGGGGAGCTTATCATATCGGCGTGGGCTATACTGTTGTTCGTTCAGCAGTATAGGGCACTTCTCACGGCCTCAGAGTGTGGATCGGACAACGGATGGTTCACGCTTTTTTTGTGTCCAACTTAACTTGGGTTCTGTTTAGAATAGAGTTAGCACCGATATGAAAGTCGATGAGATCGCATCACCCGATGTGAACACCGTAGGAGGTGGTGAAATTCCTCCCAGCGCTGGACTTACCTCCAACGCCCTCCCCGAAGTTCAAAGCTATGTAGCTAAGAATTCACAAACAGGGGTGTCCACCAAAAACGCCCTTTCCACAACTAAAAAATCATCCAACAACCCAAAAGAGCCTCAGCTTTGGTATGCTTTACGAACCACATACGGCAGGGAGAAGAAAGCATACGATTATATGACGGCAAAAGGTATCACAGCTTTTCTTCCAACTGTAAATACCATAAAGATGATAAATGGCAAAAGGAAGAGTGTAACAGAATCTCGTTTACCAAACATTTTCTTCGCCTATGGCACGGAAGAGGAAATCAAAGCCTATGTTTACGACAATGTCAACCTCCCCTTTCTCCGATTTTATTACCGCCACAAGCATGAAGGTAAGAAAATAGAGAAAACTCCGATGATAGTGCCAACCAGTCAAATAGATAGTTTAAAGATTATTTGTGAGGCTGAAGCAGAAGACATTATCATCTCTCATACAGAAATTCCGAAGTTTGAAAAAGGTCAAGTAGTCAGAATCATTGATGGAGCTTTCAAAGGAGTTGTTGGGAGAATAGCACGTTATCAAGGACAGCAAAGAGTTGCTGTCGTGATGGATGAGTTGGTAACGATATGTACAGCGTATATACCAAGTGCATTTATAGAAACAATAAAGTAACCATAACAAAATTATCTTGTATGAAAAAGTTCTTAGTGAGTCTTACCAGCTTGTTTTGTTTGATAGCAATAGCGTCATGCGGCAACAAGTCAGAGCAAGACATTAAAAAAGAAATTTCCTCAGGAGTAGTCTTGGTACAAAATCAAAGTTACTACGAAGTTGATTTGTCCAATGGTGGCAAGATTTATTTCTCAAACTACGATGAGAAAGAAGGTATTAAAGGTATCGCTACCGAAGAAGACTCCGTAGAAGTATCAACTTCCTATGGAACAGGCTTTTTCATTTCGGAAGATGGAAAAATCGTTACCAATGCACATGTTGTTTCCAACACAGTTGAAGACAAAGATGTAAACAAGTCTGTATCAAAGATTATCGAAGCACTTCAAGAGATTACTTTGTCTGCTTACAATGACTATCGTGAGAAGCATGAGACTGCCGTAAATGCTTATAATTATGCAAACTATAGTGACGAGGTTTCATACGAAGACTTTTATAAGTTGCGTGACATCAAAGATGCTCTAGAGGAGAAATGTGAAGAATATGCTGCAACATACGAGGCACTAAACAATATCAAGCCTAGTGAGTCCGAAATCAAATACCACAATAAGATTAGCATTGCATATAATGACACTTATGTAACCTCCACAACGGACTTTGTTGGATGTGTAGCGACAAAGATTGACTCTGAGCACGATTTGGCCATCTTACAATTAAAAGACAAGAAGACGCCAGAGAACAAGTACATATTCACCGTTGCCGAAGAAGATCCTTTAGAGAAATATGACTGGAAGGAAACTATTACAAAGAAAATCAGTGACGACAAAAATAGTAAACTCTTTATGACGAGTTTCAATCTTGGTCCTACTCTTGCATTAACTAAAGAAGGGATTAAGTCACAATTCAATAGTGGAACCATTAGTCAGCGTACTGAAGACCGACTGATGTATTCCATTCCTGCCCTTCCAGGTAGTAGTGGTTCTCCTGTAGTTAATCTTCAAGGTCAATTAGTTGCAATTAATTTTGCTGGGATCAATACTACCCAAAACTTCAATTATGGAATTAGGGTAAAACATTTAAAAAACTTGATAGAGAAATAATTTTGATAACATGGAACATCTAATCGCAAATTCTGGCATTCACTTTATTACAAAAGAAATAGAGTTTAATCCTTCCGAGCCATTATTGCTAGATAACGGAAAACTCTTGAAATATTCTTTCGTTGAGACTATTGACTTTTTAGAGGAAGTCAAAATTTTCAACCTACTCTATTATAACTCTGAGGCAAATAAATATATTCCAATAGACGAGTTGGAATCATCAGAGGCTATTATCCGACGTTCTAATGGTAGAGAAGAGTTGGACGATATGGGTATGGTACAAATGGATCCGTCAGCTGAAACGACATTATTCACGACATATGATGAAAATGACGATGAAGTTTACGGTATCAATGCATTGGCTTCATTTCGAGTAAACGACCCTGTAAATGGGCATACTAAAGTTCCTGCTTTCGATTTACTTTTAGACAAATGGCTTCCTATGCCAATGTTCAGAAAAGAAATTGATGGAATAACAAGCGATGCTCCTTTAGGTTGGTGTAGAATGATGATAAGTAAGGCTGGAGAAGGAACGAGAAAGGGGTTCTCTAAATTTAGACTTACATGGGCTTTTGATACACAAACCAGCGATGATGAGTGGGATATTATCAGACCATCTTTCACAGAGGAAGACAATGGACTGACTGAGTATTCCATGTGCAACAAAGTGGATTTGTTACTTCGCTTTATGTCCTCCCAAGAGGATTTCCATGCTTTTTCAGATTACATAGCAGCTATATTAGGAATCAATACCGATAAGGATACATCTTGTAAGTACAAAGCTTATTATATATATTTTCTGAACTATATCCGTTTGGTAAATGCAGCGCCTGAGATCGCATTACACGATAACAAGAAAAAAGTAATGCCTGTAGATTTAGTTCTTGACATTGGCAATTCTAGAACTTGTGGCGTATTATTTGAGGAAGGCGACTTTACAAAAAGTAAAATGTTGGAATTGAGAAATCTATCAAAGCCATGGATTTCATACGAAAACAAGTCTTTCGATATGCGTATTGCATTCCGAAAAGCAGACTTTGGAAATGACATTGTTCTTGATGAGGACATTTTCCAATGGAAAAGTTTCATAAGAATAGGAGAAGAGGCTAGACAATTAGTTTACCAATCTTTAGAGGAAGAAGGTGTTTCGGAAAAGACAACCAATTATTCTAGTCCGAAACGATATTTATGGGATCACAAAGAATATGAGGGCCAATGGGAAAATCTGATAACTAATGAAGACCCTTTCAACGTTCTTCTTTCCAATGAGATTTCTGTTCCTGTTTTGTCCAAAATGTTCGGCAAAGACGGAACATTTAATCCCGAAGCGGATCATTCTGAATCAGTAGAGTTAATTGATTTCGACCAAGAAGAACATCATTATTCACGAGCGTCTCTTATGACTTTTGCGTTTATTGAGATATTCAATCATGCAATATCACAAGTAAACTCTATCAGTTACAGAAAACAGTGGGGAAACGTAGATATTAGACGAGTTATTAGAAATGTCATCGTAACTTGTCCAACTGCCATGCCTATAAGCGAGCAAGTATTCTTGCGTCATAGTGCCAAGGATGCATATTTAGCATTAACGAAATGCTATACGAATCTTCCTATGGTAGAAATTACACCTTCTCCTGATTCGCTTAAGAATATTGATCCTTACGCACCAACAAATAAGAAAGCGTGGAAATACGATGAAGCTTCTTGTTGCCAGTTGGTTTATTTATATGCAGAGATTGCCCAACGCTATAATGGAGAAATCTATAAATTCTTCGAATTAAAGGGACATAAACGAAAAAAGTTACAAGAAGAGGGGTATAACGAAAAGGCTCTAACGATAGGTACTATAGACATCGGTGCAGGAACTACGGATATTATGGTATGTACTTACGAGCATGAAGGCAATACTACAAGTAAGATAACCCCAATTCCTCTCTTCTGGGACAGTTTTTATTTGGCTGGCGATGACATTTTGCGAAGTTTAATTCAAAACTTAATCATTGAAGGCAAAGAACTGCCTTACAAAGATTTAGGTAACATTACATCAGCTTTGATTGCTCGCATAATCGATATGAAAGAAGAGGAATTGAAAGCTATGCCTTGCTTGGATAATATTGTTTACAAAAACAAGGTAGACGATATTTGCCTGACTCTTGACGAAGAACTAAAAAGAGAAAAGAAATTAGCATTTGCTTCCAACTTAATTCATGACTTTTTTGGAGCAGACAGTTCCATGATGGGATATAGAGATCGTCAATGCAGAAACGACTTTAACACACAAGTTTCTGTTCCTATAGCTCAAAAAATGATGGAGTTGCTGCGAACACATCGTCCGTCCAAACAATATTCATTTGACGAGTTGTTCCCTGACATAAAGCCTGCAGGATACCTATTGGACTACTTCGAACACCATTTCGGTTTTAGATTTGAACAGCTTAATTGGAGATATGATCCTGTTGAAGTTAGTGACATTGTAAAGTCAACAATGGAACCCCTTATGAAACAACTTGCATTGGTACTTTACAGCGTTCACTGTGACATCATCGTGTTAGCAGGTCGTCCGACGTCACTGGATGCAATAACAGAACTTTTTATAAAATACATTCCTGTTTCACCAGACCGCCTTGTCAAACTCAATGACTACAGAGTAGGAACATGGTTCCCAACTGCTGATGGACAAGGTTATTTCTACGATCAAAAGACGATAGTTGCTGTAGGTGGAATGGTTGCATATCTATCTTCACATTCAGGACTAAAAGGATTAGTTATTGATTTTGATAAGATGATTCAGAAAATGAACTCAACAGCCAACTACATTGGAGAATACAATTCTCAACGAAGACAAGTTAGCCAAACTCTGTTATCACCAACGACATCTTCTGCAGCAATTAACATATCAGTGTTTCCTGCATTTTTGGGATGCCGCCAATTGGATTCTCCTATTTATCAAGCAAGACCTTTATATGCAATCATCAATCATGGAACATCCAATTCCCCTCAAGTTCGTCTATCTCGCAACTTTACTGAGAATAAGGAAATCTTGGTTTTAGAAGAGGCTACTGATAAGGAATTTAGAAACCGTAAGAATGAACTAGAACTAGTACCATTATCTTTAGTCGAAGGCAAATATTGGCTTGATAAGGGTGAATTTGAATTGTCAATAAAATAAAGCTATAGCTATGGAACAGAACATAAACAATTTGATCGACAACATCAATGACTCTCTGGCTTGGATAAAAAAATACAAGCCATCTGACTATGAACAAAAATTCTTCTCTTTAATAGAAGAACGCAGAAAGCTAGGAATTATCAAAACTGCTTGTAAAGACAATCCTGCTATAGCTGCATATGGTGTGAGCCAAGTCGGAAAATCATATTTAATAAATACCATTTTACAAAAAGATGGCAAACCTTTCACATTAGAAGCAAATGGGAAGCAATACAACTTCATTGAGGAGATGAATCCGAAGACAAAAAACACCGAGGCGACTGGTGTTGTTACTAGATTTACATCCTTTAGAAAGAATCCCGAAAGATACAGCACGGAATATCCTATTTTGATGCGTTGTCTTTCTATATCCGACATCATCCTTATTCTCTGTGATGGATATTATAACGACATCTCAGATTTCACATCTTTAAGCGAAAACGAGTTGGAAGAAAAAGGGAACATGATCTTAGAGAAGTATTCTGGAAACATTGCCAATTCCACTTCCCCAATAACAGCTGATGACATATTGAATATCAAAGCATATTTCTTCAAGCACTTAAATAACGCTCAAACTTTTATCCATAAAGCTAGTTTCTTCGATAAATTAGCTTTAGTTATAGACAAAATACCTACAACAGATTGGGTTAGTATTTTTTCTATCCTATGGAATGAGAGTCCATATCAAACGAAATTATTCTCTAAAATGCTCAAGACATTAGAGAAAGTACATTTTTCGGAATATGTTTATCTTCCAGCAGAAGCACTGCTACATGATGGTATCAATGAAAATACGATTATGAGTGTGCAATGCTTATCCGAGATGTTCTTGGATACACCTAAATACTTTACTGACGCTTACTTCAAGCACAACCAAGATTTCACATTGGTTCCACACCTCACAAAAAGTGAAATTTGTGCAGTCTGTGCAGAAATCATAGTCAAAATTGGAGAAGATTATCTAGAACAGACTTCAGCCTATTGCCTTGACAATATAGAAGACGAAAATGTCAAAGCTGCATTGACAGACAACAATGGCAATGCTAGAGAAGTGAGAATGTCATTATTAAAAGAGAATGACCTCCTCGATTTTCCAGGGGCTCGTTCACGCAAAAAAGAGCTTTTATGCACATTGGAAGATGACATCATTCTAATCAATGTCTTGCTGAGAGGAAAGGTTGCATATTTATTTAATAAGTACAATGAGTCTAAGCTAATCAATATTCTACTATATTGCCATCATGGTGAGAAGAATGAAGTGACAGACGTTCCACATATGCTAAATGAATGGATTCGAAATTATGTAGGTGACACTATCGAGAAAAGAAAAAGAACTTTGGATCTCACTGGCGGCATTTCTCCATTATTCTATATTGGAACGAAATTCAATCTAGACATGGAAGAAAGTACAGAAGAAATTGCAAATGGCATTAATGCTCTTAATGGAAGATGGCAACAGCGTTTCTTTAAAACTTTGTACTCAGAATGCTTCAATGCTGATGGAAGTTTGGATGCTAAAGGAACAAAGATTTTCTTAAATTGGACTCGACCAAATGAGAGTTTCAATAATAGTTATATCCTAAGAGATTATAAATATTCAGGTCCAAAGGCAAGTAAGTTGTATGAAGGTGAAAAAACAGAAAACAAGAAAATGCTCATGCCGAAAGACTATTTCAACAACATGAGAAAAACTTTCTGCGAAAATGAAAACGTAAAGAGATTTTTCCCTAATCCTGCACTTTCCTGGGATGTAGCTGCAACTATTGACAATGATGGCGCTTTGTATATTATTGAACAGTTATCAAAAGTGGCAGAGAAGATGAATGCCACTCGTGAATCACAGTTCAAGGATATACTTGTAGAAACGAGAGAAAAAGTTTTGTCAAACATACAAGATTATTTCATTTCAACAGATGTTGGAAAAATCTTAGATGCCAACATCCGAAAAGCTAAAGCCATTTTCAGAGAAATGGATTTTACCTGTAATTCCGACAACTATTATTTCGGTCATCTTATTCATGCTCTCCAAGTGGCAGAGCAAGAAAGTTATAAGATCATCCACAAAACCATGCAAGGACCGGACATCAATTCACAGGTAAATAGTTTCAAAGACTACGAAATCATTAGAAGTTCTTGCAAAAAAGGCAATAGACCTTTAGAAGAAGCCAAAAGTGATGAGGAAAAATGGCAATGTATCATAGACATATATGGTTTTAAAAACCAAATAGAAGCAGAAGATTTCTTGAGTCATAAACAAATTGATACACAAAAGTTATTTTCTGGAGAATACAAGCGTAAGATTAATTCTTGCATCATTGCTGATTCTGTCTATAATTATTGGCTTACAAAAATCAAGTCAGTTGATTTTATGAATGAATTTGCTAATGAAGATTCCTTTGACCCTATCGTAATGGGATATTTGGTTGACAATCTAATTGTTACATCAGATGCCATTGGACTTAAGGATAAAATGGCAGAATCCATTGCTGAATATGTAAATGTTGTAGATATTCACACTGCAAATGAAAGTTTACTAGCAGACATCTTAGCAGATTATATCAATGAATTCATATTAGACTTCGGTTTTGAATATATAACTGACGAAAAAGAGCAGAAATCAAAAGAGGTTTGCCTAAGCCATCATCTACCAACATTCAATTACATTATGGAAGAGCAATCTGAAGAATGTAACGAAGAAATACTAACCTCGATGTTCAATGACATGTCTGAAAATCCAAAAGCCCTGTTGCCATCTTTCGAGGAGAATTACAACAAATGGATGGAATACATGTTTGTGTCTTTCGTTGCATATTTGAACATTCCTGATTATAACGAAGAGGCAAACAACAAGCTAGAATTCATTATCAATCGTATTAACGAAAAAACAGCAGCATAATGAAAAATATCTATTTTTGGAAAAAAACAACATATTGGAAAACTCCATTTTGGCAACCTTGGGGATGTTTGGGTTGCTTAGGGAGATTTTTGTTGTTCTTCCTCTTACTGTTTTTGCTTATTCTTTTGCTGAGCCTATTCAGAAAGTGCGACTCAACTTCCAGTAATGGCAATCAACCGCCATCTGCAAACCGAGACAGTACATGGAATCAACCAATTGCAAACGGAGAGAACATCGGATTGCCTTCACCAGAAGACAACACAATGCCAGATTTTGGAGAAATTACGCCAATACCCAATCCTGAAAACGGAGGAGCTACTGAGATTTATCCAAACCTCCTTTACGTAATATTTGATTCAGAGGCAAATGATGACACTTTCAAAAAATTTGCAACAAAGTTTTCATCATTATACCCCACTCCAAACAACAAAATCGAATATTACAACACGGGATCTAAGACTGCGATTTTAAGTGTTCCAGAAGAACAAAGAATGTCGATATGTCAACAATTACCATCACAAATCTCAGAGGTTCAGTTTATGGTTGTTCCAGTTGAGGTGATGACTCAATATTCCGCAGTAACTCCTAATGACCCAGCCTTCTCAGATTTCCAAAAGTCTTGGTATTTTAAACCGATACAAGCACAAGAGGCATGGGGTATTACCCAAGGATCATCTGATATCATCGTTGGCATAGTGGATAGCTATATGGATTTAAACCATCCAGAACTTAAAGGTGACAGATGCATTTACCCCTATTCTGTAGCCAACGGAAATTCCAACGTTTTTCCTAGATCGGGAGCGCCTGCAGATTATGCTGGACATGGTACTTTAGTAACTGCTGTTGCCGTTGGAAACGCCAACAACCATATAGGTTCATCTGGCATAGCGCCCAAATGCAAATACATTCCTGTAAGTATGGGAGAATCTGTAAATACAATTACAGAAGTAGAAGGCTTACTATATTGCATTTATCATGGTGCAAATGTGATAAACCTTTCATGTGGTGCAAGTTTTACTGAAGAAATTACAAATATGCCACTTGAAAAGCAATTACAATTTGCATCCCAATATGGCAAGCCACAAGAAAAAATGTGGGACTATGTATTTAAAATAGCAGAAAAGCATAATGCTACTATTGTTTGGGCAGCAGGCAACGACAACTGCTACAGTGCTATGGATACATCAAAAAGAAATCAAAGTACAATACGAGTTTCAGCTGTAGATAATAATTTACGAAAAGCTGATTTCAGTAATTTTGGTAATTTTAGAGAGCGTAACCTTCAAGAGTCAACAATTTCGGCACCTGGTGTAAAGATTTGGGGTGCCCTTCCTAACAACAAGTTTGACGCTTGGGATGGAACGAGTTTCTCCGCCCCAATTATCACAGGAGTCGTGGCTCTTATCAAGAGCCAGAATAAAGATCTTACAACTCGACAGATTATTCAAATACTCCAATCTACAGGAAAGCCAGTAGTTGGAGCACCAGAAATCGGTAATCTTGTACAAATTAAGGATGCTTTGGTAAAGGCAAAACAGACCGTCGAATCCAGCAGTACATCTATTAGACGTAATTAAAAATTATATTATACAATATGGCAAATAACAATTCGGGTAAAATCACCATTGCAAACATTATTGCAATCGTTGGTCTTGTTCTCCTATTAGTATTCTCATTTTTAGGGCATTCCTATTTGAGTGGAGGAGAATTGGGTTGGGACATAATCGTCTCATTGGCTGTAACGGCTTTTACGGCTTTTCTTCTTTGGTTTATGATCAAAGCAAAAGGAGCAGAACGTGATCTTGGTACATGGAGAATAATTGAGTATGTTACGCTTGGCATTTATATTGTCGTAGCAATTCCTTTGTCACTTTTTTGTGGAATTATGCATTTCTTTGTTGTAAATGATAACAAAGAGACAATAAAGCAAGACGCAGAAGCTGATTTACAGAAAATAGAAAGTGTTTTTACGGACTATAAAAATTTTGAAGAAAATGCTATTTCTATAACAGGAACAGGTCTTCGCAATGCCACAGGAATAGGACAAATTTGTGATGCAAGCCTCAGAGAGTTTATGGATGCAAACCATATTCAGCACACAAGAGAAAGTGCCAATAATTTTGAGACCATCCAAAGAAATATGCTAATTGAATCAGGATATAAGGCTCTATATGATTCATATACTCAACAGCAAAACGAGATTAAAAATTCTATAAATAGCTGGAGTATCGTACAAATCCCGATGAAAGCTAAGTTAATAGAAGAACTTGCCACATCTACAGAAAAGGAATTGAACTCATTAGCAGAAAAGGCAAAACTCCCTACAATAACATACGACATAAACTCACGTAGCTATACGATAGGTGAGTATCAAAAGAAAACATTTGCTATCCAAGGGGGAATAGACTCGTTCAAATTTAGAAAGGCATTAAAAGAAGCAGATGGTTTCAGTCTCACTGCTATCTTCATCGTACTTTTAATACATATTTTAATCTTAATCAACTATATCGTTGCCTATCGTACAAGCAATTTAGGCATAAGCAAACATAGTATAGAAGATGGAGGTATGACATTAAACTAATATAATTATGACAAAGCTAACAGATTTACAAAAACGTCAGCTTATCCAAAGAGAGCCAAATACCAATGTTAACAAGATGTTGGAATACATCCAAAAATTCGAGAACCTTTCATTGGACGACTTTCCTCAGATGAGTGCAGACAGAAAGCAATATATAGAGAAACAATTAAGTTCTCTCCCAAATCCTGAGGAGCAAAAGGAGTGGGCAGATATTGCTTTACAACAGGGAAATCCTACACAAGAGTTGTTGACAAAGTTGAACAACTATATCAAAAGATGGGAAGGTTTACGCCCATCTGGCAATCACGTTGATGAAGCGTGGAGCTTGGTCAATAGCGTAGAGAATAGCATAAAAGAACAGCAAGCACAGGAAGAACAAGCAGATTGGGATAATGTCGATACCCTTTCTACCTCTTCATTAATTTCTTATCTTCACAAATATCCAAACACTGTACATAAAAATGAAATTGACGACAGTGTTTGGGGATTAGTTGACAAAGAGAACATACAAGAGATACAAAACTACTTGTCTCTTTTTGCTTTAGGGCTACATAAGCAAGAAGCAAAGAATATCTTGGATTCCATAGTAGAATGGAATAACGTAAAAAACTCTAATGATATATTTATTATTAATGATTATGTCAGAAAGAATTCTAATACTCCATTTAGACAGCAAGCATTAATACTCATTGCCAGTTTAAAGCAAGTAGAAATAAGTATGATGCGCAATGATCCCAACCATTATGAAGTTGATAGATTACTAAAACTCATAAATGATGGAATTGCAACAGAAAGAGAGTTGATCAATGCCAAAGTGATGACAGAAAGCATTCTTCAGACATTGCGTAATACAAACATAAAAACGGACTTGCCAGATATCAACAAGGCTATTGAATCATCGCAAGCAGAATGCAAAGATGGTTATACAGATGTATTCTTTTTTGGAATACCTTCAACTGGTAAAACCTGTGTCTTAATGGGATTGTCACGCTCAAATTCCTTACACATCAACTTAGCTTCCAAAGGAGGAGAATATGCTGCTGCCCTACAGCAATATACTGATGTAGGAGTCACGGTACCACCTACACCTGGAAGCTTTGTTACGACCTTAGAAGCTACTATTAGTAACCGAAATGAGCAATCAACTAGTCATAAAGTAAATTTAGTCGAGATGTCTGGTGAAGAATTTGCATTTGGCATTGCAAATAATCCTGATCATGTTTTCACATTTGAAGAAATGGGTAGTGGAGCTACAGAATTATTGAAGAACAGTAACAGAAAGTCATTTTTCTTAATTATTGATCCAACGGCTAACGTTGTAAGAATTAACCGTGACATCATTGATGGATATGATGAAGAAACAGGAGAGCCTATTACTCATCTTGAGTATTGTGTAGTAAATCAAAGAACACTTTTACAGAAGATTGTAGATTTATTCAAGGATTCTAGTAATGCTGAAATTATGAAGAAGGTTGATTCTATCCATATCATAATGACAAAGGCTGACGTGTTAGGAAATGAGGTTGAACGTGAAGATAAAGCACTAAGTATATTCAACAACAAATATGGAGGAGATATTCTTAACCCATTAATTGATTTGTGCAAAGAGTATTCTATTAATACAAATACAAGATTTTGTCCAAAGTTATATACATTTAGTTTAGGTACATTCTATGTAGGAGGACTTTACGAGTACGAGCCAACTGATTCAAATAAATTGGTAAAGGCAATTCAAAATTCCACTTGCGAAATCAAGAATAGAACCTGGTGGGATAAGTTTAAGGACATTTTAAATTAATATTATGGCAAATTCAAATATTTCAGTGAGAGTTAATGGAAGACCAGCCTCTAATAGTGGTCATATTCCATTGGTATCAATAAATAGTCCCCAGTTTCAACTGGAAGATAAAGAATATGTCGGTTTCAATGACAATTCATATTTCTTTACAGTAAAAATTGTGGAAAACTATGTGATATACAAACTTGTAAAAAATAATGTTCGTAGTCACAATGCAATTCGTCCTTCAACGTTTCATATTGCATTTTCAATTCCTAAGGGATTTCAACTTGCAAATGAAAATACACCTTATGATGTGTTAAAAACGCTATTGGATGTTTTTTTAAATAAGTGCTTAGAATGCAAGGATACAGTAAGAGGGACATACGAATTTAAAGATGGTTTGGTAGATCAGCATGTTCTTGATGAAGCCGCATCCTCTTTTTCCATCATTCCATGTGAAGCTCCATGGCGTGTGATGAACACAAAAGGCTCTATTGGCTATTACATAGGAGACGACCAAACCATTAAGCAAATATTAGCAGACATTCAATACCCAGAATTTCAAAAATTCAGTGAGATTGTCCTTGCAAATTCGTCTAATGGCAGCACTTATGCTCCAATTGATAATTTGGAAATACCACGTAAAATCGCCTATTCTCTTTATATTGACAATCAGTTAGAAGGTGTCGTAACAGATGAGGCGGTTCCAATATCAATCAATTCTCACGAAGATCCGATTTGCTATACAAACAAAACGTTGGCCTTCACAATAGAAGAAGCATTAGCAGGTAAAGTTTCTGAACATGTTTATATCAATAAGGCTGCTGAGACAATAAGAGTATCTACACAAAGATTGGCTGTAGAAAGAGAAACAACTACTCAAATAGTTGTTATTCCAAATAATTATCAGCAGAATTTTATTGGAAAAAATCTATTCATGCTGATTGGTCAAAATGGCATGATCAATATTGATAAGAATCTTCGCTTTACCCTCCGAGGCATAGAAAATTCACAGGACTTTAAAAACAGACTTAAGTTAGAATTAAAAACTAACGAATATGTTTTGAAAGGATATACATTGCAAGGAAATGAAATGCGTGCAACCATAGAGCCTCAGCTGAAGCCAAAGGAACAGACTTCAACAAAACCGAAATCAAAGGCGGGGCAGTACAAATATCCAGCAACAGTTCCTTCATCCGAAGACAAGAATAAATTACCTGTTGTGGATTTGGCTATAAGATTGTCAAATTGTGTGCAAATTCCAGAACGTGCGGTGGTATCTCTTCGTGAAATGAATAAAAGAAACATCATAGCTTCTACTACAGCACACTTTAATCCAACAATTAAAACAAGAGAAAAAGAAGCTCATTTTTATATTGACAAAAAACTGATTAATAAAGAATCATATATCTTGTTTAAGCTGAATAACACAACTTATTATAAAGCAAACATTGTAAATGATGTTTGGCGCAATGGTATAGAAGATTTTATACTCTTAAAAGATGATGATTTCGAAAAAATTACGTTCTTCAAATGGTACAAGAAGCAAATAATACTGGCAGCAATTCTCTTTTCTGCTATCATCTTATTAACCTTTGGCGCCACTTTGGGTATCTATCATCATTCGGATATTCCAAATCCAGTCCAGACTCCAGATCCATCATACACTGCCCCACCTATTGGCGCAACTGATGACCAAATCAAACATACTTTAGATTCAATCAACAGTAAATTGAACACTAAAGAGTTGTCTTTTGATGATGTAAGTAAGATTTATAATCTATTTGCGCAAGATTCTGCTAACTTTAATCGAGTTGACAAAGAAAAACTTGAAGGCAAAACGATAGGTAGAATAAAAGATTATTATTCTGTTGTTATAGCCATAACGAATGGCGATGTCACTACAATAGAATCATATCTAAACAGAGGAAACGAACTACACATATACAACAAACATAGAAATTGTCTATATTTGATATGTAAAGCGTACTTTCCTAATGGAAACTTGCAAGATTATTCATCAACACAAAAAAAAGAAGCAGAGGTTTACTTCAGAAATCACAGTAGCCTATTTAAGTCTTTTGTCGACCTAAAGGAAATAGAAGATGCAATTTCTCCACAGCAAGTTCAACCTAATCCAACTAAACCCACAAGTGGCTCAAAAAGGACAAAACAAAGCGGAGGAAAAGGACACCCCCCAATAAATAATAATAACGAGAGCAAAAATACGAAGAAAGATCCTACTATAGCAAGATAATAAAACAACAAGATATAAAAACAAATAAAGCAACATCATTTATGAAAGCTATCAAGTTATTTTTAGTATTCACTGTAATTTTAGGTGCAACAATATTAGCGTTCTTTATCATTCCTGATTCTGGTGGTAAAGCCTTATCACCAATACCAGACAACACCCATGAAATGTATCGCAAACAATTCATAAGTGATTGGGAGCAAAAAGGGGATTGGGACAAAGACTTATTTTTGAGTCACTACGATATTGTCCAACAGTTAAGCACTCAATACAACACGAGATCGCTTGAAGATTTGAATACAAAGACTGCAACAGAAATTGTCTATAACAAAATCTTTGAAGAGTGGAAAAGTACGGGTTGCAACAAGACAAAAATTGACAATTACATCAATGCTATTCGACTTATCGAAAGCAAAGACCAAAATGCAATAAGTGACCCTAATGTTAAGAAAATAAAGGATGTATATGCTAGCTATCTGTCTGCATACAACTTTATACACAAGAATATTGGGCTAGTTCCACATTTTGATGGCAATAGTTGGAATTCATACTCTGCATACAAAAACTCTATTTTAAGCCAGAGACAAATTATACTGAGTAATGCCAATTACAAGGCTTATCTCTCTAACATTTCTGACATTAAAAACGGTTTAGAAAACATACCAAACAAGCTTTTAACTGGAAAGACATCATTCTATCAATCATTGGCATATAAAATCAAATCATATTATAACAAAGATGGCATGATGACGATGGACAACCTGAGAAGATTAAGAAATGTTGTCAGCAAATATACTAAAGAGTTCGGAAAAAATAGTATGTTAAGTTCATTTGTCAGTGATTTCGCATATAATGTAAATCAGCAATCATCATGGAATTACGAGTAAAATACATAAGAAAAGTAGTTTTCCTTGCCCTTTTGTTTGTCCCCACACTACAAATATGGGGACAAAAAGAGGCATGGGAAGAAATTGTACAAAAGAATCTTACTTTAGGCAAAGACATCAAATGCTTAAGAGACAGCGTCTCTAGCAAACAAAAAAGAGAAGCTAAACTAAAAGATGAAATTAAAAAAGCAAATTCGCTAATAGAAGAAAAAGAGGCAAAGCTAGCAGAAAGCATCCAGTCTAACTCTACTGAAAATTTAGCAAAATTAGAAGCAGAAAACTCCAAGTTGAAAGATGAGAATATACAACTCAATAAAAAATACAGTGAAAATGAAAAAATATATGCAGAACTATCCAAAAAGCTAAATGATATAAAGAACAAGATGGGAGGAATGGATACCTATCAAAGTATCCAAAATGAAATTAACTATAAGCAAAATATTCAATATCTCACTCAAAGATATTCTTTAATCGACAGCAAGAAATTAGAAGAATTACAAAATACACTAGATAATTATAAATCATTTAATGGGTTTGAGGATTACAAAAAAAGAGTGAATGCTGCCGTTAAAAATAAAGAAATGTACGAACGAGGAGTAAATGCACTAAATTCTGAGTTCAATAACACGAACATTGTCAATATACGAAAGAAGATTATTCCTCTTTTAGACTTAAAAAAGGACAACATAGCGCAAGGAGTTTATCGTCTTAGCAAAGCCCAGTTCCCAGAGATGGATTCTTTGGACATAAGATTATCTCGTTTTGCAGATGGCTTAAGAGAACTCAAAAGCATCATCTATAAAATCAATCACGATAAAAACATTCAAGCTGACAGAAGTCAGAAGAATACCAAAAATAAAAAAGACTGCGTTGATAAAATACGGCATTATATTATCTTGGGGGAAAATAAAGATCTTGAATTAGTATATAGCAGGTATTTTAACCTCATTCCATTTTTGGATAAACTCGTAAGAAGGTATTGGAAGGAATTAAAAGCCAATCCTTTTGAGGTTCCTACGCAAACCGAACAACTAATTGAAAATATGAATGTTAAATAAGATGAGAAGTCTATATTTTTATGCCATAGTTAGCTTGTTAATTTTGCTACCAATAACATCCTTTGCTCAAAGCACAAAGGATTCCATTCCTAATGCAAATAAGCAAAATGATGGTAACGACTATGAAATGTTATATAAAAAAGAGTTACAAGTCAAATCTTCTCTACTAGAAGAAAAGGAAAATCTTAGAGAAGAAGAGAAAATCTTGGATAAGTCACTGGCTGCATTGACTAAAGAGCTAAATGCCAAACAAACAAAGTTGAATTCTCTCACCAAAAAGTTACAGAAAAGTCAATCTGATGGCAAAAACTCAAAATTGACGAACTTACTTAAAGAAAAAGAAGAACTAGAAAAGTCGAATAAAGCATTGTCAGAGAAGTTAGCTACACTAGATGCTTCCATAAAATCTAGCACAGCCCTTCTTAACAACAACCAACAACAGTTGATCAATCTTGAAAATATCCAGGAGAAAGTCAGTAACGACATCCTCAGGGAAAATGGTGATTATCTCAAACTGCCTTTTTCCAAAATGAAAGATAGCGATTTACTGAAAATCAAGGAAAAATGTGCAAACTTTTCTGATGACGAGAACGTAAAGAAACTACTACTAAATACTGAGAAATGTATGGATAATAAGAGAGTCTATGACAATATCATCACTGCTTTAAATTCTCCATTTAACAAAGAAAACATTTTTGACTTACAAAGAAAAGCCAAAAGTTTAGATGGATTAAATCAAGTGCAGAAGGAAGAAATCTCAGCCTATCTTGAACGCCTATCTCATTTCGAGAATGGTTTGGCTGCACTAAAAGAATTTATCACAAACATAAATAAAAACAGGAAAGGAGTAAATTATGACGTATCTTTTTATCAAGATGACAAAAAAATCATTTTTGGTCACAACAGCCTAGGGAAACGCATAGAAATGGACACTATGCAAATACCTTATCTTAAAAAGGTATATCTAGAATTTGAAGGAATGCTAAAAAAATACCCCAACAAGCATACTCCTATAGAAAATGAATTATTAAAGCAATAGAAGATATATGGAAAGAAAATCATCCGTAAAGGAAGTATATAAAACTATCAAGCAAGATCTTCCTGAATTATATAAAACTCTCTGCAATAAACTAGGTGAGGACAATCCGTTGGCAAAAGCCAGCCTAGGTGCAGGATACTATGTTTGGACAGATAACAGATATCAATGGCATCCATTATCTGAAGCTAGCAGCTTAAAGCAAGAGGATATCAGCTCTGCTCTGTTTGAACTTAAAAATAACATTGCAAAAATACTTGGAGAGAAAACAACAGAAGCCTTGTTTACCACACCAGATGATAGTTACATATACTATAATGATGATTCAGGAAAGACAAGAATTCTTATTACAGGATGGGGATTTAAAAAGCCTATTAGAGTTGGCGGTGACAAAGAGACCATAACTATCAAAAAAACAAATCCAATTTCCTTGTCCTTTTTATATGATGGCGAGAGACTACCCCAATATGAGTTTGGCATAAGACTTACAAAGCAACTAAAAAGATTTTCTACAGAGAATGATGGTTTTAAAAAGTTTTCCAATTTAAAGGTTGGAGAACATTTCACCTTAGTTGATTTAAATAAAGGAAATGATTTAAAACTAAGCATTATTGAGGGCAAGTCGCAATATGATTTTGATGTAACTGCATATTCAACAATAAATGTCTATGTCAGCGAGAATGGACTTCCTTTGCAAAGTGAGGATATATCATTATCATATCATAACAAAGACTATCAGCTTAAAACAGATTCTACAGGAAATGCCAAAATAGAAGTTGCTTACCATGAGGGAGAAATCGTGTCAGCATCTGTACGAGATCAAAATAAGCAACAAGCCATAGATGTTGCAGGAAATCATATCTCTTTCTCGTTTGAATCACCTGTTGAAGAGCCACCTTCACAGCCCAAAAATACAGACATAAGCATATCTGTACTATATAACAACCAAGGCGTTCCTAATCAAAAAGTAGTTATCACTTATGGTGACAACACATACGAAGATCTGACAGATGAAAATGGTATATTCATTCAAAATGTAGAATTCCAAGAAAATGCAAATTGTGAGGTTTCCGTAATAGGATATGAACCTCAATCCAAACTTCTTGAACCAGAGAATGAGAATATATTCGTTTTTGATAAAAATGAACAGCCTAAAGAGGAGGAAAAAGAAGAGGAAGAAGAAACTCCTTTTGCCCCTTATATTGTAGTCAAGAGAAAAGATGGTTCTGTAGTTCCCGACTATTCCATTAATATCACAAAACCAAATGACCACCAAGTGGCAATGTCAGATGATGCTGGAATAATTCAAGTTACAGATGTGTTCCCTGGTGATAACATAACTGTAACAGATACAAATCATCCAGAAAACTCTTGTTCCTACCTATTAGATGCAAATCAAAAAGAATATGTCTTTTTCATAGAAGAAGATAATGAAGAAGAAGATGTAACACCCTTGATAAAACTTATATTTAGGGATGTAAACGACAAAGCCATTTCATGTGAGGAAGTAAATCTACACCAAGATGGTGTTGAGGATATAAACTCACCATTAGATGAAGACGGAGTAACCTATATCGAATCGGACCATTTTAAAACAGGCGTTCCTGTTGAAATTACATTCAAGGGATGGAAAGATGAATATAAGCCAGTACCATTTACCATCGATAAAGATGAATATGAATATCTTATACAAGAGAAGGCACCAAAAACATCGTGGAAAAGAAGAATGCTAGAAATTCTTTTAGGTGTTCTTACAGCTATACTTTGCTTCATATTGTGGCCATTAATAGAAGTAATTGTGACAGGATTTGCAAACGAAATATATAACTAAACAGGAAAATATGAATGATTTAATGTTTCTATATTTTATGAGCATATTGACCTTTGCTCTATATGCTTGGGATAAACATCTTGCTATTTTTCAGTACTCAAGAATCCCTGAGATAGTTTTACTTCTTCTATCCTTTATAGGAGGAGCTTTTGGCGCACTTTGCGCAATGGTCATATTTGCTCATAAGACATTACACAAAAAGTTTGTTATATGCGTACCTATCTTTTTGGCTATGCAATTAGTAATCATTATTTTATTCCGCACCTTATAATTGGAGAATATGAAAATTTTGAAAGCAATACTTATTTCTTTATATCCAATTCTGATTATACTTCTTTTGCTTTTCAACTTCAAAGGCTGTAAGGAGAATAATGCTGGTGCTACTGCACAAGGAAGCCAAAATCAACAAGATGTATCCCCTACCGAAAATACAGACACAACTTCCGTAGTACAACAAGCTCGCCAGACAGGAAAATCAGGAAACTTAAAAGTTACACTATTGTGGAATTTCCAAGGGGACATAGACTTACATATTAAGCAACCAAGCGGAAAAGTTATCAACTATAGAGAGCCACAAGATACATCATCGGGTGGCTATTTGGATGTAGACAACAGAAATGGTGGAAATGGTTCTGCAGAAAACATATATTGGGAAAATCCACCAAAAGGACAATACCAAGTATCCTTGAATTATTTTCAATCTTCAAGAGCAACAAATATTGCTGATAATGGAATATGCTCCGTAGTTGTTTTTCAACAAGGTAAAGCACCACAAACATATCAAGTAGAAATGACTGCAGTTGGTGATGAAAGAAATATTGTAACCATCGACATAAAATAATAAACAATGAGAAAATGTCCAAAATGTGGCAGCGTCATTGATAATGACAAGGCTAAATTCTGTAAGAAATGCGGTACTAAACTTGAAGAGCCTAAAGTACTGAAAAATACCGAAAGCTTGAATGACAAGCCAAACGCCTATTTCCCTAGTAGCAATGATAACGACAGACGTGAATCAAGAAATGACGAAGGCATTAGTTTAGGGAACTCAACCTACCAGTCAAATGATGACGACCATAAAGAACAATCCAACAGCGAAACCATAATTGAAGGAAGAAACATTTCATTTATGGAAGCCGTAAAAAAGTGTTTTTGCGATTACTGTACCTTTTCAGGAAGAGCAAAAAGAAAAGAATTTTGGTCGTTCTATTTATTCAATGTACTTATATTCCTAGGGGCATATCTTCTTTTGCTAACAGTCCCTAATGAAGTTATAATACTATCTTTAGCTTCTTTTGCCATTGTATATGGATTAGGGACTATACTACCAAATATCGCAGTATCTGTGAGACGTCTTCATGATATTGGCAAAAGCGGTTGGTGGTACTTATTGATTTTGATTCCATATATTGGATGCATTGTCTTAATTAGGGTCTGCTGAATTAATTTCGAGTCACAGACAGAGGGTAGCAGACGTAGACCCTCATAGTGACGATAATGATGAAAAAACGCCAGATTTCGGT
>ERZ780095.169-NODE-169-length-26062-cov-4.62233_pt1 | contig 26062 bp, 20 predicted proteins | sample MGYA00511574_ERZ780095 | MGnify/ENA primary metagenome ERZ780095 (study PRJEB29588, sample SAMEA2153837) | human gut metagenome | biome: human gut; feature: human-associated habitat; material: faeces | place: Denmark | collected 2008/2010 ...
CATCAGACCCCCCCCCCCCATTGAAAATCAAGATAGAATATTTGTTCGACATAATGGCAAACAAAAAAACAACCATAAGGTTGTTTTGGTTTATTAAATGGTGACCAGTACGGGATTCGGACCCGTGAATGCCGCCGTGAAAGGGCGGTGTGTTAAGCCACTTCACCAACTGGCCAAAAAAATGGCGCTCGATGCAGGACTCGGACCTGCGACCCAACGGTTAACAGCCGTTTGCTCTACCAACTGAGCTAATCGAGCACTCATGTAAGTCTTAACTAACTAAGACTTACTTAGTATATAATATTTTTTTAGTTATGACAATACTTTTTTTGAAGTTTTTGATTATTTTTTTCACTTTGTTCAATTATTTCATGCAAATAAGGTACATTTTTTATTATACCATCACTACTTTTTATGTCAAAAACCACTTCTTTAATATCTTTTAATACATCATGTTCTTCTATTTTTTTATCATAATTATATTCTCTTATACTTAATATATTATCTTCAAGTAAAATTCCAGCAAATTGCATTATAAGAGATATTTTATCATATTCTTTTATTGCTTTATCTGGGATAAGAATTCCTTTTTTCCTCAAATAATATGCACTTAGTGATGATATTGCCCCTATTGTACCATCTAGGCTTGCACTATCAAAATCACTAAAATAATATTCTAGGTTTTTATCAACTAAGATATTTGAAAAATTAAAGTCTGGTAGTAATATACCTGCTTCATGTACTTCTTTTAGAGTTTTTGATATATTTATACACATATTAATATATACTTGTTCATCTTCATTATATTCTTTTAATCTATAAAATGGGATTGCATTATCTATATACTCCATTGCGTTTCCAACTGTTTGATACTCTGTGTGAAGAAATATATGCTTTTTTCTTAATACAATTTCATCTTTTGGCCAAATCACATTTTTTATTGGCTTCATTAATGACAATTTTTCTAAAGTTTTCCCTCTTTTTTCTTTTTCATTATCATTTAATCCTGTATATATTTTATATGCAGTAACACCATCATGATATATAGTTGATTCCCTACTATCACTATTTATCTTATATAATTTATCTAAATTGATCTTATTAATTTCGAGTTTTTTAATACTACCTACCCCCTTAGGTCTTATTATCTATTAGATAACTCCTCAGTTAATATACTTCTTGTAAGTTCTGGATTAGCCTGTCCTCTTGTTTGTTTCATTACTTGTCCTACAAAGAAGTCTAATACATTAGTTCTTCCACTTTTATATTTATTTACATTATCTAAATTATTATCCAAAATTTCTATAATTATTTTGCGAATTTCACCATCATCTGAATTTTGTTTCATTCCACCTTCTTCTACTATTGCTTTTGGATCTTTTCTATTATCTAATGCTTCATAGAAAACATCTTTTGCTTGTTTAGAAGAAATTTCCTTATTATCTACCATATCTATTAACTCTTTTAACATTTTAGGTGTTAAGTAAACATCGTTTATAGATATAAGTAATTTGTTTATATATCCTAAAAGCCTTGTAGTTATCCAGTTTGATGCACTTTTTGGATTTGCACCTTCTTCAACTACTTTATCGAAGTAATCTGAAACCATCTTTTCTTTTACTAATATATTTGCTTCTTTTTCTGTTAATTCATATTCTTTTATATATTTTTCTTTTCTTTCACTTGCTAGTTGTGGGATAGTTTTTCTTATTTCTTCTATCCATGAAGTAGGAATTCTAAATTTTGGAATGTTTGGCTCAACAAAGTATTTATAGTCAATTGCGTCTACTTTGCTTCTCATATAAATAGTTGTTCCAGATTCTTCATCCCATCTACGTGTTTGTTGAACTAATTTATCATATTCTCCAGTTTCTTTTAATTCTATTTGACGAGATATTTCATATTCAATTGCATCTCTTACTCCACTAAATGAATTAACGTTCTTAATTTCTACTTTTACTCCCCAGTTTTTTGGATCGTTTATGTCTAAGTCTTTATCCATTATTGATATGTTTACATCACATCTTATTTGTCCTTTTTTACTATCTGCTTCACTTATTCCTGCATATTGATAGATTGATCTCATTACTTCAAGGAAAGCTACAGCTTCTTTTGAAGAAGTGAACGTTGGTTCAGTTACAAGTTCTAGAAGTGGAACTCCTGCCCTATTATAGTCTATTGTTGAAACATTAGTATAGTGATCCATTCCTGCAGAATCTTCTTCTAAGTGTAGATTATTTATCTTAGCTATTTTTTCTTCACCATCACAAGTATATTTTAATTCTCCATATATACCAATAGGATTTGGTTTTGTCTCTTGAGTAATTTGATATCCCTTTGGTAAATCTGGATAATAATAGTTCTTTCTTTCAAAACATAAAAATTCTGGCTGTTTACAATTTAATATTATACTTGCCATTAGTGCTTTTCTTACTGCTTCTTTATTTACAACTGGAAGTGTTCCAGGAAATGCCATATCTACTGGAGATACATTTGAATTAGGAAGTCCATTATATGAATTTCTTGCACTTGAGAATACTTTTGTATTAGTTTGACTAATCTCGCAATGCATTTCAAGTCCAATTAGTGCTTTATACTTATCCATTGTTTACCTCCTTAGCAGTTTGGTTTTTATATCCTAGCATAGATTCAATATGATATGCGATATTTAAAACGTTTTCGTCGTCATAACAATTACCTGTGATATTTAGTGCTACTGGTAGATCATTTATAAATCCATCTGGGATAGTAATCGATGGGAATCCACCAAAGTTACCTATTTGAAGATGTTCTTCTAATACTGTTGTTGCTTCATCTAATGAATCATCATTATTTTCTAATTTCTTTGCTGGTCCACTACTAACTGGTAATATTACTCCATCATATTCTTTAAATAATTCCTTCCATTTATCTACAAGTAATCTTCTTACTCTTTGTGCATTATGGAAATATCTATCTTTATTCTCTGCTTGTAATACATAAGATCCTATTACAAATCTTCTTTTAATTAGTGGAGAAAAGCCTTTAGTACGATAGTTTTTCATCATTTCTACATAGTTTTTGCCTTCAGCACGTGGTCCAAATATAATACCTGTTAGGTTTGACATATTTGATGTTGCTTCTGCACATGATATTACTACATAAACTGATGCAACTGCGTTAAGTAATTTTTGTTCTACTGATACTTCTTCTATTTCAAGGCCTAAGCTTCTACATTTATCAATTACTTGCATAAAGTTTTTTAGATGGCTTTTTAACTCCTCGCTTGGATTTTCATACATTGATATATCACATATTTCTTTTATATAACATAGTTTTTTACCTTTTATATCTTTACTTAGTGACTCATATAATTTTATGTCTTTTGAATCCCAGCTTGTCATATCGCGACTATCAATGCCTTTCATATTATCAACTACTATTGCGGCATCTTCAACACTTCTTGTTAAAACTCCTAAGTGGTCTAATGAAGAAGCAAATGGAAATAGTCCATATCTAGAAATCATTCCATATGTTGGTTTATATCCAACTATTCCACAGAATGCGGCTGGCTTTCTTATTGAATCTCCTGTATCTGATCCTGTTGCGAATGGATATACTCCTGCTGAGACTGCACATGCACTACCTGCAGATGAACCTGCAGTCATTCTTGTTTTGTCCCATGGGTTTTTTACAATTCCTGTATGTCCAGTTGTTCCTGTTCCTCCCATACCAAATTCATCCATAACTGTTTTATTTACACATACTGCACCTGCAGATTTTAATTTTTCAACTGCGGTTGCATCAAAAAATGGTACATAATCTTTTAATGTATTAGATGAACCAGTTGATAGAACTCCCTTTGTAGAATAATTGTCCTTAAGTCCATAAGGTATTCCAGATAAAAAGTTATCAGTTACAGGGCACTCGGCTGCATCATCTAATATAGTTACAAATGCATTACATTCTTCTTGTAACTCATGACTCTTTTTTAAAGCTTCATTTATTAATTCTTTTGATGTTACCTTTCCTTCTTTTAGGCTTTTATGAATTTCTATTATTCCTTTATCCATATATGTCATTATTCTTCCACCACCTTTGGAACTTCTATTTCACGATCTGTATAAGAATCACAATTTTGTAATAGTTCTTCAATTGGTGTTGAAGGTAGTACTACATCATCTCTTAATTCACAAACAAAATCATCTAAAGCATGAGTCATTGGTTCAACATTTTCTATATTTGGAATTTTATTTATTATATCAATATTTTTATCAATGATATCAAATTCTTTTAATACCATATCTTGTTCTTCTTCAGTTAATCCGATTAATAATTTATCTGCGTAATCATTAACCATTTCTTTAGTAAACTTACCCATTTATAATGTCCTCCTAATAAATAAAAAAGTCATTCAACACTAGGGCATGAATAACTTTATAATTAAATTTTTGCTCTTCCCTAATCAATTGAAAGTATAGAATAATAAAGGGAAAATGTCAAGTCGCACTATAGTGATTTACGCCTATATTTGTAGCTTTTTTTACTTACTGACTCGCTACTTATAAATCCATTTTCTACAAGAGTATCTAAACTACTTTTTAATGTTTTATCCACTGATTTATCAAGGATCTCATCACCATCTATATATTTTAATAAAATTTCTTTTGAAGATGTAATATCTTTTGATATATCAATATTGCATTTTTGTGCTTCTTTATATAAGTCTATTATTTGATTAAACCTATTTTCTAATTCAGTTCTATATATTTCTAATTGTCTATTTAATATTTTATCATCATACTTAATACCACTTAGTGATACAAGTTTTTCTAATATATCAGTTAGTGAATTACTTCTTAATACTTCTATATTTATTGTACCTCTTATGTATTTATATGCATCTAATTTATTTTCTTCATCACTACTATTATTAATATAGTCAGATACTGAATCAATTATTAGTGGTATAGATTTTCTTGTACCATCTTCATTATATTCATATTTAAGTACACTATATTCTTCTATGTAAGTTGGATCATTTTTCATAAGATTATCTACCATATCAAAAAAGTTATCTTCTTTTTCATTTGCTTTTCTTTTTGAATCTAATAGAGTTTTATTTAGTTTTCTTATTTTTACTGAAGCTTTAGTATAAAACTCTTTTGCCTTATCTTTATCTATTTTAGAAAGTAATTTCAATGTTTCTATAACTCCAGTCATTTTAGCATATTTTTCAATTATTAAACTTTTATAATTTTTATGGTAGAATTCTTCATCTTCTGACATTAGTAATAATTCTTTTGTAATTAATGAGTTTTCAAATGATAGTTTGTTGTGATCCACGTTATTATCATCTATTACATGTCTTGTTTCATGAAGAAGTGTTGTAAGTATTCCTTCTAAATAAGATTCTGCGGTTTTATCAGTATAAAAAGAATCAAATCTTAATAATGATAGTCCAATTAATGATTTAGATAGATATGCTTGTCCTACAGTTGTACCTTTTTTTTGCTTATTTTTAATTTCTCCAAATACATATTTCCAGTTGTTTATTCCTTCTTTTCTTAAGATGTTATTTGCATAGCTTATCATCGCAACTTTAAGAGCTGGTTTACTTACTGTATTCTCATCATTCATAATATGTGATGCAATTATTTTTAGTGCTAGGGGCTCATCTATTTCTTGTGCTAGGTAGTAAGCTTTAGAAGCATATTTATCAAGCTCTTTTATATCGGTTTCATCTATTTGTTTTAGCTTTCGTTTATTTATAGTCCTTTCATTATTTATTTCTTCCATTATTCCTGAACTTGTTAATAAATTCATTATTCTACTTTTGGAATCTTTTTTTATTCCATTAGAATCAAGTATAGTAAGTATTTTTGTAAAGTCTTCATCTTCTAAAGTGCTTATTATAGTCTTCTTGTCTAATTTTGGCATTACAACACATCTTACATAATCTTCACAATAGTTTGGATTATTTATTATATCATCAATATATTTAAGCCTTTTTCTTAACTCTTCCTTATAATTTTCTTTTGCCATATTAATTTCTAGTTTTGTAAGTAGAGATATATCTAATTTCTTTATATCTAATGTCATTAACCTTTTTAAAATGTTATTTGATAATAGAATGTCATTTTTATCAGTACTCATATAAAAAAACAATATTTTTTCAACATATTTTTCAAATAGTTTATTTAAAGTATCTTCTTCTACTTCTCCATTTGAAATTCTATCAAAGTAATCTAATAGTGTTATTTCTATGTTCTGTTTAAAACTTGCACTTGCATCAAATAGTTCTAGTGCTTCTTCATTTAATACTGAACAAAACATTTTATCAATTACCTTAGTCATAAAAGCTGGTTCTAGAACTCCGTTTTCATTTACTAAGTCCATTATTACCTCACTATCGATATAGGCTTTTTCTAATGTTGATATAAACTCTAGTGATTCTTTTAATTCATCAAAGTCTATTTCTTCATCAGATAATATTTTTTCCATCACTTTTTTTAAATCTTTTTCTATTTCTTCTTTTATATTATTATTTTCTAGAATTTGTTCTAGCTTTTCAAGTGAAGAGTTATCATAAAGTTTAAAAAAGAAAAGCGCATTTGTGATAACGCTAAGTCTAGTTTTTTCATATTTATATATGCATTTAAAATAGTTTATTATTTTTTCATTATCTAGTTCATCAGTTGATTCTCCATTAAGACTATTTTCAATACTATTATTAATTATATTAAATAATTCATTCTCATCATTTAGTCTTTTTTCTTTTGGAAAAATTTTAAATAGTTTTTCTATAAATTTAGCGCCTTCTTCACTTTCTAATAATCCTAGTATGCTTTCAATTGGTAGTATCTTCATTTTCTGTTTCCTTTTTATTTAATAATTCTAGTATTATATTTTTTGTATATAACTCCTCTAAATCTTCTATTTGTTTTAAAGTTTCTTCTTCCATATTATCGCACCTTTGCTGATATACCAGTTACATCAAAATTTGTATCTACTGTATTTCCTTTTATTCCTTCAAGTGTTGCATTTTGTGTTACTTGAACTACACCTACTTTTCCTAAATCACTAACATCTGGGATATGGTCTTTTGTTACTTCATCGTACCCTCTTTTATTGTCATATTTATATCTTGCTACCCATTTTTCATAATCTTTTAATGTTGGATCTACATTAACCATATCTTTTAATAAAGAGTATGATGCATATATTCCAGAAGAATATCCGGCTTCATCAGTCTCTTTACAGAATGCTTTCGCAAGGTTTGCGGAAAGCTTTGGATTATCAAAATGTTTTTTCATTTCTATATCATAATATATTGGAAGGTCTAGATTTTTGTCTATACCTGTACCTTTAAGTCGTTTTATTAAAGCGTTAGCTTCAGCTTTTGCTTCTGCTTCTGACTCTGCCTTGGTATAGCAATATATTCCATATGGAATTCCTAATCTTGTACATTCAGCAACATTTTCATAAAACTTATCATCTATATTAAGGTTACCATTTTCATGGAATCCTGAAAAAGCAGTAAATCTTATTATTGCGTAATTAACGCCTTCTTCTTTTACTTTTTCCCAGTCAATATCTCCTTGGTATTGTGAAACATCTATTCCTTTTATTGCTGTTTGTGTTTCTTTACTTGAAGTAACTTCTTCATTTATATATACCGAATTATTTTGTTGTTTTTCTACTTCTTTACCATATGCTTCTTCTGAAAAATACTTACCAACTCTTTCAAAATAACATATAGAATAATCTTCTGAATTATTTATTTCCTTTCCATCTGAAATGGCCATTAGCTTTAACTCATTAGGAAGATCCTCTTTTATTTTATCTAATGTATCCTCTTTTGCGCCTATTCCTACAGATGCGCCTCTACACATTTCATAAAATGCAGTACATATTTCTATTAATTTTTCATCTGGTACTTTTCCAACTATTCCATCGATATTATAATAAATTGGACATTCTATTTTATCGCCTTCTGTTAAGGCTAGTATACAAGCGGCATCTGCGGTTGCCTCTTTTTCTGTTGTTGCATCAGAATTTAGAAGTATTCCACATGGTACTCCTTTTTCATTACACTTTTTAATATTTTCTATAGATTTTTCACTTATTCCTTTTTTCCAACTATTAACTTCAATTAGTACAAAATCATCATTTATTTCATCAGGTAAACTTCTTGTAGAACTAATACTTGTTCCACTATAATCAAATCCAACTGGAACTTTAACATCACGATATATCTTTGTTGCGATTGCACCTGCTCCACTTAATACAAGAGCCGCTAAGGTAGCTGTTGCGACTCTTTTTAATGCAAGGCGTGGATTTTTATTCTTTTTATTTTTCTTGGTTGCTTTTTTTACATTTTCTTCACGTACTTTAAGATTTTCTATATTTTTATTTTTAGAAGTTTGATTTGTTTTATTACGTTTAAAGGAATCTAATATAATTTCATCATCATATGCCATAATTATCACACCTATTCTATATAATATAGTATAACTTTTTTTATGTCTTTTTTAAAGTAAAAAACAAAAAAACTTCGAATAATCGAAGTTAATTTACATATGGCGGAGCAGAAGGGATTTGAACCCTTGCGCCAGTTGCCCGACCTACACCCTTAGCAGGGGCGCCTCTTCAGCCTCTTGAGTACTGCTCCACAGCCGACTACTACATTATAGCAATTCATAAAGTAATAGTCAAGAAATAAAATTTATTTTGTTCTAAAATCAAGATATGTTATAAATCCTGAAATGATTTGCTTATATTCTTCATTTATAAAAGTAATATTTGCTAATGTTTTTCTTGTTTCATTAAACATCGATTCCATCATGTCAGTTGCATATTTTCTAGCACCTGTTCTTGTAAATATATCTTTTACGTTATTCATTTCTTCTTCTTTTAGGCCCTCTACTCCATAATATTTGTGTAGATTTTCTAATTCTTCAGGATTATTTTGCGCTATATATGAATAAAGTATAGTTTGCTTAAATTCACTAACATCTGAGGAAGCTGATTTTCCTAATTCTTTTTCATCGCCAAATATTCCTAATATGTCATCTTTAATTTGAAAACCTATTCCAAGGTTATATAGTAGTTCTTGCATTTTTTTAATTTCTTCATCACTATAATTAGCTAGTACCATTCCAAGGCTGAATGGTCCAATTATTGAATACCATGCAGTTTTTAATCTATAGATTTCCATTACATCATCTTCTGTAGTTCTAGGAACATTACAATATTGTTCATTAAATGGAAGTAGTACATCTATAATCTCACCTTTTATTGTATTAATTACTATTGTATTATATAGATTTAATAATCTATCAAAATTAGGATTATCTCTATAATTTGAAATAAGTATCTTACTTGCTAGATAAAAGCCTAAATCTCCAATGCATATTCCAAGTGAATTTGCGATATGAGTTTTTCTTTGATGAAAATCTTTAGAGTTGTTATTACTTTTTTCAAATTCATTTGAATATGACTTAGGTATAGTAATTTTGCCTCTTCTTAAGTCTGCATTATCAATTATATCATCATGTATAAGAATAGAAGTTTGAAATGTTTCGTATGCAGTTGCTAGTGGCAAGTATTCTTTATTATCGTTACTTAGATTTTTACTGTAATATCCTAACGCAATTAATGCCGCTCTTATAAATTTCCCATCTTTATTCATTCGTATTAATTCTTTAGTGGCATCTACTACTAATTTGTTATCTGTATTATCTATAAAATTATTATTAACATCTGTGATACTTTCTTTACATTCTTCTAATATTTCAAAATAGAATTTGAAAAACGCAAATAAGTCTTCTGCTTCTTTATTTCCTTCTACTTTTGTATTATTAAGTGTTGTACTATTTTCATTTTTAATCCATTTATATAATTCATTAATATTTTCTACTTCTATTTTATTTTTATCATTTATTATAGTTATCAAGTTAAATACCTCCATTCAACTGTATTACTATAGTATCAAATTTTGTCGATTTAATCAACAGTATTGGCTTTTTTGTAATTTAAAGTACTATTATTTCATTATCACTATAATTATAATAATTAAAAAATTGTAAAATAAAAACATAATTTTGCTTGGATTTATACCTTGCTTAAATTATGCTAAAAAGGATTTAAAAAGAAATCTCTCTTTGCTAATAGCGCCGTGTGTTACTAAAATGAAATTTTTAGGTAATTACTTTGTAAAAGCAGTTGTGCAAAGAACAAGCATTTGCTATAATTGCACATAGGAGCACTTGATAGTTGGGTGGAGCCAAACTTCTTGAAAGAAGGGAGGCGGGAATATGAACAAGAAGGATTTTTTAATTCTATCTCTAGTAATAATTATCTTCCTTTTACTATTCTTACTATTTATAGTATTAATATAAAAGAAATCCACCTAACTCAGCAATGATTTAGGTGGAACCAACTAAATTGGCAACACTCAACATGCGACATTAAGTGTTCCTTTAATATTTTATGAAGATTTCTTCATCTATATACATAGTAACATAAAAACGACTTTTTAGCAAGTCGTTTTATTTTACGCTCGAAAAATTCGAGTATTAATCAATCTGGTGGACCGCTAGGGATTCGAACCCTAGACCCACTGATTAAGAGTCAGTTGCTCTACCAACTGAGCTAGCGGTCCAAAAAATGTTAAATAGTCAACATGACCATTATAACATATTTTAAAGATTTGTGAATACTAAATTTTGTTTTTTTCTTCACTATTTACTATTTATTACAATTTGGACAAGTTTCACTGTCATTTTTTTCAACTAATGGTTCTCCACATTCCTTACAAAGATTACCTGTTGGCTTATCCCATGATGCATACTTACACTTTGGATAATTGTTACATCCATAGAATATTTTCCCTCTTTTTGTCTTTTTCTCTATAATCTTTCCGCCACATTTTGGACAATCCATTATTTCTTTTACTTGTTTTTCTTCTTTTTTTATGTATTTACATTCAGGATAATTACTACATGCAGTAAATTCACCATATCTTCCTTTTCTAATTACTAAACTACTTCCACAATTAGGACAAACCTCACCAGTTTCTTTAGGTGCTTTCTTTTCCATTTGACCAAATGCTTTTTCTACCTCTGGTTCAAACTTATCATAAAATTCTCTTAATACTTTTATTTCATCTAATTTACCAAGTGCGATTGTATCTAGGTCTGTTTCCATTGCGGCTGTATATTTAACGTTTATTAAATCACTAAAGAATTCTTGTAATCTATCTGTAGTTTCTATTCCTATTTCTGTTGGAACAAATTTTTTCTCTTCTATAGTTACATATCCTCTTTCTTTTATTGTATCCATTATTTTAGCATATGTAGAAGGTCTACCTATTCCTAATTCTTCTAGTTCTTTAATTAGTTTTGCTTCTGTATATCTTGGTGGTGGTGATGTGAAGTGTTGTTTTTTAGTTACATCTTTGGTTGTTAATATGCTTCCCTCATTTTTAAATTCATCCGGTAATACTTTATCTTCACTTGTTTCATATAAAGCATATGCTTTTAAATATCCATCATAAATAAGTATTTGCCCATTTATTTTAAACTGATAGTTATTATTATCTAATATTACACTAGTTGCTTCTACTTTAGCATCCGCCATTAAAGATGCTAGTGCCCTATAATAAATTATTTTGTAAAGTTTATATTCATCAGTTGATAAATATTTTTTTATGTCTTCTGGGTTTCTATATACACTTGTAGGTCTTATTGCTTCATGTGCATCTTGTACATTTTCTGTTTTTTTAGATTTTTTTGCATAACCAATATAATCTTTGTCATAATTTTCTTCTATGTATTTATAACTTGCTCCTATAAATTCATCTGATAGTCTTATTGAATCAGTTCTCATGTATGTAATTAAACCTACTGTTTCACTACCAATATCCATACCTTCATATAGTTTTTGCGCTATAGACATAGTTTTTTTTGCAGTAAATCCTAATTTAGTTGATGCCTCTTGTTGAAGTGTACTTGTAATAAACGGAGGTTTTGACTTTTTAGATTTTTTCTTTCTTTCAACGCTTTCTATTTTATATTCATCACTTAATTTAGATAAAATAGAATCTGCTTCTTCTTCGGTATTTATTTCTATATCTTTATGATTATAGTTAAATAAATCTGCTTCTATTTCATCAAATTTACTTGTTATAGTCCAATATTCTTCACTATTAAAACTAGATATTTCTCTTTCTCTATCTACAATTAGTTTAAGTGCTACACTTTGTACTCTACCTGCACTTTTTCCACCGGTTTTTGATTGCATTAATTTAGAAAGTCTAAAGCCTATAATTCTATCTAATATTCTTCTAGTTTCTTGACTTCTTACTAAATTGTAATCTATTTTAGTTGGATTTTTAATTGCTTCTAATACTTTATCTTTTGTAATTTCATGGAATAGAACTCTTTCATAATTAGTATCTTTTATACCTAATGTATCTAATAAATGCCATGATATAGCTTCTCCTTCACGGTCAGGGTCGGTTGCAAGGATTACTTCATCACTATCTTTTACTAGTTTCTTTAACTCTGAGATTAGTTTCTTTTTACCGGCTACAGGTATATAATTAGGTTTAAAATCATTATCTACATCTACTCCTAGTCCATATTTTCCTGTTGTTGCTAGATCTCTAATATGTCCTTTAGATGATACTACCTTATAATCTTTTCCTAAATATTTTTCTATTGTTTTACTTTTACTTGGTGATTCGACTATTACTAAATTTTTAGTCATCATATCACACCCCTTCACTTTTATACTTATACTAAATAAATATGATGTTTGTCAAGAAAAAGACATTAAAAAAGGAATGATATACATTCCCTATTTTACTCCATTATAATTAGAGGAGTTTATTGTTCCCACTGTTTTAGCATGCTTTCTTTGAATTGTCCAACGATTTATTACAGTTATTTCTTTATTTCTATATGGTCTAACAGCAAAGCAATAATATTGCCTTTGATATTTCATATATAGTCTTTCAGTTGTTGGAGTGGTAATTATTTTTCTTTTACTTATTAAATCTTCTGTTAAATTACATTTGTTTGTTTGCGAGCTTTGTTTGTTTTCAGTATCATTAGTAGCTACTGCACCCCAATAAATATATTCATATTTACCATTAGTCACTCCGCTTGGATTATTCGGAAGTGTAAATTTAAGTGTGAAATATGTTCCTTCTAGAGCATTTGGTGATACTGATACCCCATCTTTATTACAATATCCAGTCGCCTCAGAAATTTCGGAATTTGTTGTTGTACCTTTTACATATGCATATACCTTTCTACTTCCAGTCCAATTTATAAGTAATATATCTCCATGCGGATATTTTACCCAGTTGGTTTTGTCAAAACTATAATATAGCGTTCCAGTTGAATTTGGATTAGTTAATGTGAATGTTATATCAGAGGTTGTTTTAGGTGCAGGACTCAAATTAATTATTGGCTTTGCCAAGTTTTCTTTTGCTGGCGTTGATGAAGTATTTGATTTTGGTGTTGCTTCACAAGTATTCTTATTACCTGCATTATCAATTATAGTTAATGTATACTTAATATTGGCTTTTGTATATTTATAACATGTTCTAGTATCAAGTTTACTACACTTTTCTCCATTTAATTCTGGATTAATTTCTTTACTTTTAATTCCACTTTCCATATCAAAAATTATTGATTTAAGCCTACTATTCTTGGAATCATCTGTAATAATGCAATATGGTTTCGATTTATCAATATTAACATCAGTGGTGTTGCTTGCTTTGTTGCCTGCATTATCGATAGCTTCTACTTTTACAGATGAAATGGTTGAATCAAGTAATTTAGTATATATTCTACTATTGTCATTTCCTTCATATCCATCAAAATTCCAAAAATCATTATATTTTACTTCTTTGATTCCACTATCTTTATCTTGTACTTTTACTACAAGAACTAAATCTTTGTTTGTCCAGGGGGGTGCCTTTTCGGTGTCATATTCGTTTCCATTTGTATCATAAACTTTAACTTCTATATTAGGTTTAACCTTATCAATTTTGACAGGATATTCTAGTGGCGTTTTCTTAGAATGTTCACTTTTGCCATTTGCGTCTGCAAACTGATATGTCGTATTTAACACTTTGCCATTTTTTACTGTTGTTTTTATACTTTCTGGGATTGATGATTCTTCTTTCCAATTACCATTTAAACTAGTTCTATATGCAAATTTTATATCTTTTCCTGCTATTTGAAAGTATACATCTTCATTTGTCCATTCTCCATTATAATTTGGACCTTTGATATTTCCTATGTGTGGTGTAACAGAAAGTTCTGGAGTAGTTAGATTTATTGTATAAGTTTCGCTTTCATCACTTATATTACCATAACCTCTTGCTCCTGTAAGTCTATATTTTCCTTCAGTGTCACTATCAATAAATCTATATTTAACTTCTAGGCTGCCTGTTCCTTTATAGGATGTTATACATTCTTTATCTACTTCATCTACTTCACAACTTATATCTTCCCAATTACCATTTACATATTGTTGATATTTAGATATTTTTAATTTAAGCTTGTCTATTAGTAGTGCTTTGTCACTTTCCTTAACATTTAATGTTACTTTATTCCCATTAGTTGATACAAAAGGTGCCTCATATTTAAACACTTCAAGATCCCTTGTTCCATTTGAATATTCCAATTTAAACGTTCTTTTTTCATTTAATGCAACTGCGGTTACATTTTCAGGATATACCTTGTTATCTTTTCCATCTGCAATCGTGATTTCTTTTAATGTATTGTCTTCACTATCTGTAACGCTTGCTACTTTGGAGGTTCCTAATTTCTTTCTTAATTCATTAGAATTATTTTCATTCATCTCATAGTCTTCATCAACATATAGGTATACTTGATCAGCTGTAATTGTATTATAATTCACGGTATAATTATTTTTCCATATCTCATTGCAATAATTGTTTATATTGTCAAGCACTGTTTCCTTGGATGTATCCCAGCTACTCCAATTTTGGGCATTTTTTATGCATGTTTTATAATCATATTTACCATTACCTACATTAATTATGATAATATACCCTTTAAGACCTTTTTTACTTCTATATTCGGTTACATTTTCTATATGTTTTTTCTTGATTAAATCGTCTAACATAATATGATCAGACTTTAATAATTCTTTTGGTCTCTTATCAGGATTATCTTTCCAATATGACTTTGCTGCTGCTAAAACGGACTTGTCTAATTTGTCATAATATTCCTTTTCAAATTTTTTGCTTAAAGCATTATAACTTGGTACTGCAATTGCTAAAATTATTCCTAATATTACAATAGTTGCTAATATCTCAGTTAATGTAAATCCTTTTTTATTTTTCATATTACACATGCTCCTTTTATTATTAACTACATTATATCATATATCTATCTAATCTAAAATAAAGTTTAAAAATAAAATGATTATTTTACATAAAAAAAGTAAATGAAGAAAATCATTTACTTTCCAGTTAGTTTTACATTATTAATTTTGTAATCATATGAATCTATAATTCTATAAAGTGTAGTTTCACTAATTGTTTTTTCTTCTTGTTGTTTAATGGATGGAATAGTTATTATAAATGAACTAATTTCTTCACCTTTTTTATTATAGAATTTAAATTCTAGATTAACGTCTTCTAATGTTGCATCTGAAATATTTTTTACCTTTACACTCATCGATGCTTCATTGTAGTTTTTTCTTTCTGATGTTATCTGCATATTTGAAGTTTGTAATCCAACTATTTTATGTGTCTCTTTTATTTTTTTAGAATTATTTGTTCTTTTGCCAAAAAAACTTGTATCACAAACATCACATTTTTTTATATTATTTGTATCATACACATATGTTTTGTCTGAGGTGTAACTGATGTAGTTAATTACTCCTGCGGTTATTAATACTACTAAGGCCACTAAAACTATTATTATCTTAATCTTTTTATTTTTCATATTCATCACTACCAATCTATCCAATCTCCAGGTACCCAACAACTTGTACATACTTTACCTACTCCAAGGGAACCTCCACCACATAAATTACTAGGATCCACATTACCAACAAACCACATTTTTCCTCCAGTATATTGCCAGTTTGTACTGTTATAGTATGCAGCAGTAGAAGTATTAGTTAAAATCATTCCTTTAAAGTTTTGTTTTGCATATGCTTGACCTGCGGCCTTACGACAGTATAATCCATAATCTTCATTTGGGAAAGCATAGAATCTTGTTTTATTAATTTTTACTATAGCATAATATGTTGTATTTGCAGAAAGTGTAATTGTTCCTCTCGATTTATGTTGTGCAGAAGTTGCATTTTTATTAGTTGACCACCCAACAACAGTAAACAATGTACGAAATGGATTATTTCCTTTATTTCTAACAGAAGCAGATGTAGATTGATCTCTTCTATTTGTTCCTGGAGCATTTGGTATTTCTGGAGCGGTTACTGTACATGATGTTGCTCCGTTATATAAATTACATGAAGCTGTTGTATCTTTAGCCCATGCGGCTTTATTATATTTAAATGTTGCTACTAAGCCTTTTTTCCATACTGCGTATAACGTTATTGAACTACCACTTGTTATTCCCGCTACTTCTTGCTGATCATAGTATGCAACTGTTGAAGAATTTTTACTAGTTGCCCACCCCATAAAATTATATCCACTTTTAGTAAATGCATTTTTAGTTAATGTTACTTTCGCGTTCCTAGAAATATTTTTCATTGGACTCATAGAACCACTACCGCCATTACTATCAAAATAAATTGTATATTTTGATTCGGTTTCTTCTTTTACATAATTTTTTGATGTTGGGGCACTCTCATTCCCTGCTCTATCAATACTCTTAGCATAGTATGTTCCTGTTTCAGCAGTTAAATGTATTATAGAAGAATATGTTTTCCAATCGTTACTGCCCGGTTTTTTATATTGATCTTCAGAAACCCCTGATAAATTATCTTTACCACTTATTATATAAAACTTGTCTGTTGATATTCCAAAGAAATATATACTTGGTGGAGATGGAGGCGTTTTATCTAGTTTTATTTTTACTTCCTTTGTATATTTGTTTCCAGCTAAGTCGGTCGCATTTATTATTACATCATCCTCAATATCTTCATAAAAATGTAGTATATATCTACTATAACCATTACTTGCATAATTTCTATATCTCTTAGTAAGTGAATTTAATATGCTTCCTGCAGTAATATCTTTGTAATCATCGGGTTCTTGCACCCAATGCACAGGAATTGTAGCTCCCGTTGATTTTAATTTAAATGTTACATTTTCAATTCCACTTAATTCATCCTTCACAAAGACATTAAACCATAAATCTTTATTTGTCCAACTCATAGTTAGATTTATATCAGAATCATACTTTTTGTTATAACTGCTATCTGTAATAATGGTTGCAACTAGAGGTGATGTCTTATCAATTTTGACTGTTTTTCTGACTTTCACATCATTATCACCATTTTTTACAGGATTACTAGTATCCTTTTCTTTTAGAGAGAAAGTATATGTTGAACTTGCTGTTTCTTCTGTTATTTTATAGTTATAGGTTCCTTCACCACCAGTGTTAAACTTTGTATCAGTCCCTGAGTCTTTCTTAGAATACAAGTCAACATTCCTCTTTATACCAGTAACATTTAAAGTTGCATCTATATCTTTATTTGTCCATTGCCCTGGTTCATATACTTTTCCGCCAGATTCTAATTTAACCTCTAATTTTGGATTTTCTTCTATCAAGTCCATAGTATATGGTTCCTTTGTTTCTCGGCTTATATTATCTTGTTCATCTTTCCAACGATATTTTATTTTAATAGAAGAAGCATCACAGTCAACACTATTTTTTGTATATATTTTTTTCCCATTTGATACTTCGGTCCAATCACGCCAATTTCCGTCGCAATAAATCTTTTCTTCAAATTTTGTTTTTAGTGTGGCATTGTCACCATTCAAGTTTTTGTACCTTTCTTTATCTTTAGCACTTATACTAAGGTTTATTTCAGTATTATATGGCAATGTTTTACCATTAATCTCTTCATCTCCCACTTTAACAATTGGTGCATCATATCTAACTACATGTAACTTTTTTTCTACCACCTTTCCTGTTTTTATTCGATAAGTTAAATTATATTCTTTTTCAGTTCTTAAATCAATCGCAGTAATATTTTCTGGATAATACTTAGTGTTCCCTAACTCTACTTTTTCTAAATATTCTTTCGAAGAATAAGAAGCCTTTTTTTTGAGTGTTTTTGTTACTCCAAGCTTTTCCTTTATAGTTTTCGGATTGTTTGTTTCTGAATAATATAAGTATATGGGTGTATCATCTACATACTCTGTTTCAAAGGTATCTGCATCATTATTCAACCAGTTAGCATCACAATTATCAGTATTTGTATCCTTATTTATACCTAAAGTTTTCAATGAAGCATCATTTAATTTTTGTGCTTCTTTAGATGATTCATCATTAGGACCTGGTTCTAAATAACACATTTTATAGTCGTAACCTTCCACTTTTTTTACTATTATAATACGTCCTTTTAAATCGTCAACTGATTTATAACCTTTTATGTCATCTATATTTTTGTTTTCTTTAAGTTTACTAAAAGTTACTACACTAGAATATAAAAGTTCTGCAGGTCTTGACTCTGCATTTTCTTTATAATATGCTTTAGCAGCTGCTAAAACAGAGCCCTCTAGTTTTTCATAATATGCCTTTTCAAATTTTTTACTTAAAGAATTATAGCTTGGTACTGCAATAGCTAGAATCACTCCTAGAATAGCAATAACTGCAAGTATTTCAGTTAGAGTAAAGCCTTTTTGGTTTATCTTTCTATTCATAACTATCCTCCCTACTATCTAATTTATTGTAACAAATTCACTAGTTTTTTTCAAGCATTCAGGTCATATATAGTAGCATTTTTTTATTTTACTAATAAACTATATTAGAAAACGTAAAAAAGGAGGAATGTTTATGTATTATTACGGTGGAGGCAGTTCATGTTGCCAAAACACTGGTTATCCTTCATATGGCTATCCAGCTTATCCTTATTATGGAAATAATACTTCTTCATATGCAATTATATTAGTATTATTTATCCTATTAGTAATTGTAATTGGTTCTAGATGGTCTCACTAACAAAGAGCTAAAAGAGTGTTAGCTCTTTTTCTTTGCAAAAATACATCTTTGTGTTATAATACCCATGTTGGAAGTGATTATATATGTTAAGAAATAAAGACATTTTAGATGAAAAAAATAAATTATTAAGACAAACTAGTAAAGAAGTTACATTTCCTATGGAACAAGACGATCTTGTTGCGATTGATAAAATGATTGAATATTTAAAAAATAGTCAAATTGAAGAAATAGCTGAAAAGTATAACTTAAGACCTGGTATGGGTATGGCCGCTGTACAAATTGGTATACTAAAAAGATTCTTTACTGTTGTATATGAAAAAGATGAGGGAGAATTTGATGTTTATGTTGTTATTAATCCTAAAATAACATCAACTTCTACTGAAAAAATATATGTTGAAGATGGCGAAGGTTGTTTAAGTATTAACCGTCCTACTGAAGGAATTGTTCCAAGATTTGCTAGGATTACAGTTGAAGGATATGATACAAAGGGAAATAAAATTAAACTTCGACTTAGAGAGGATTTAGCAATTGCCTTTCAACATGAAATAGATCATTTAAATGGAATATTATTTATAGATCATATAGATAAAAATAATCCTTTTAAGGATGCTAATAAATATAGAGCAATATAAAAGTAAGTTTGCAAATTACACAAACTTACTTTTTTTCTTTTAATCTAACTTTTATAGTTTCACCTGGTTTAAATTTATCTCCTGCTTTTATACTTTGCTCATATACGTAACCAGTTCCACTAAATTCTACTTTTATATTAAGAAGTTTTTGTAAAACAATTACTTCACTTTTACTATAACCTGTTATATCTGGCATAATATCAGTATTAGAATTAGTTACTAAGAATACCTTATCTATTTCTGAGGCAGTTGCACCTGCTTTTGGATATTGAACGGTTATTCTATTTCCATTTCCTATTACTACTACATTTATTTTATTTTTAGTAAGAGTATCTTTTACTGTATCAACATTATTATTTATATATGAATCTAATGTATACTTAGTTAGGTTTTTATTTTCTTCTTTCTTACCATTATATATTCCTAAATAATTACTTGTATTTTTAACTATTTCTTTTACAACTTCTGACATTAATTTAGTACTACTAGGGTTTTTAGCAGCAACATACATTATTACTTCTGGATTATCTTTTGGAAACATACCAGCAAATCCTCTTATTACTTGATTATTGTAGTATCCCTTTCCTGATTCCCTAGCGATTTGTGCAGTACCAGTTTTTGCGATTATATCATATCCATCCATATAATAGTAATATCCAGTTGAGGTTCTACTATTACCATTTATTACACTTTCCATCAAATCTTTTATTTTTGATACTGTCTCAGTAGAGGCAACTTTTTCTAATTCTTTCTTTTTACCTTTATATATAACTTTTCCAGTATTTTGATCTACTATTTTATCAATTATATATGGTTGTAATAAGGTGCCATTATTAGATATTGATGTTAATGCTTTTATATTTTGAATAGGTGTTGTTGTAATTCCTTGTCCAAATCCTGCATTAAATACTTCTGTTTCATATTTGAATGATAATTTACCGCTTACTTCATTTGCTAATTCAATATTTGTTTTAGAACCAAATCCAAGTTTTTTGTAATAATCCATAAGTAGATTTCCATTTAAATGCTTATTTATTAAATTAATTACACCAACATTACTAGAAAGTGCGAATCCTTGATCATAAGTGATTTTACCCCAACCACTTCTCAACCAGTCACCTATTTCTGTACCATCTTTTGTTTTATATACACCTGATGTATATTTTTCGCTTCCATTATACTCTCCATTTTCCATAGTTGCCATATAAGAGAATATTTTCATAGTACTACCAGGTTCATATGCATATGATATGTTATAGTCTAAGTAATTTGTCATATCTCTTAAGTTAGGGTCAAATGTTGGATATGTAGAAGAAGCTAGTATAGCCCCTGTTTTAGCATTAGCAACCATTATTGTCATCCAGTCTGCATCATATTTGTCTAATGCTTTAGATATTGCTTGTTCTACAAATAATTGGATACTTGCATCTATTGTTAAATATATATTATTTCCATCTTTCGCAGGTTCAGTTAATTCTTTTGTTCCTGCTATTTTATATCCATTTCTATCCTTCTGATAATAATTATATCCATCAGTACCACTTAATTCTTTATCAAACTTAGCTTCTATTCCTAGTTCTCCTACTATTTTTTCTTCTGGTTTACCATTTTCATTTTCTTCAGTTCTAAGTTTTGCATATCCAAGTGTATAAGATAAAAATCTTCCATATGGGTAATTTCTTTTTTGTGTTTCAATAAAATCTATTCCAGGAAGTTTTAAGTCTTCTATTTTTTCCTTTGTTAATTCACTTATTCCCTTTGCTTTATTACCAAGTTCTGTTTGATATATATTTTCTTTTGAAAGATATGCTAATGTTTTATCATAGTCCATATCTAATATTTCTGATAACTTCTTTGCAGTATATTCTTTATCAACAACATGTTTTGGATTCTCTGGGTTAGTTGTTCTAGATGGATCAAGATATGCAATTACTGTATATGATGAAACATTTTGTGCAAGCACATTTTCATTTACATCATAAATTGAACCACGTTTAGCGTACAATACATCTGTTTTTGTTGTTCTTTTTTTAGCAAATTCTTGTAGATTAATTCCATCTATATTTTTAGATAGTGATAAATAACTTATTCTTGCAATTATTACAATAAAAAAAAGAATAGTGCCTAATATAACGAAAGCATTTAACTTTATTGTATTAGTACTTTTCTTTTTCATACATGACTCCTTTATTCATCACCAATAGTTTTGATGTTATCATTATTATAACTCAAACCTTTAGAATCTGCAACCTCTTGTATCTTATCAAGAGAGGCAAGTTCATTTATTTTCATTACTAAACTTTCATTTTTCTTTTCTTGTTTAGTTAATTCTTTTTTTGATTTTTCTACTTCATAATTGATTTTTGATAGTGTTGCTTGAGAAAATACAATTACAAATGGTGAAGCAAGCACTAAAACAAAAGTGAATGTATAAATTAACTTTTCAAACTTACCCATTTTAACTTTTTTCTTTAAAAGCTTTTTCTTTTTCATATTTTCCCCTTTCACTACCTTATTTTATTCTTTCTATTACTCTTAGTTTAGATGATCTAGCTCTGTTATTGTTTTCTAGTTCTTCTAAACTAGGAACAATTGCTTTATTATTTACTAGCCTAAAATCTGGTAAATATTCATCTGGTATATTAGGTAGGCCTTTTACTCTTGAATCAATTTTTGTTTTCTCCTTGAATATGTTTTTTACAATTCTATCTTCTAATGAATGGAATGTTATTACCACTACTCTTCCACCTACATCAACTATATCCAATGCTTGATTTAGAGCTTGTTTTAATACTTCTAATTCATTATTTACTTCTATTCTTATTGCTTGAAATACTTTGCGTGCTGGATGTTTATCTCTTTTTGCTTTTTCTGGCATAGCAGATTTAATTATTTCAACTAATTCTAATGTAGTTTCAATTTTCTTTTCCGCTCTTGCTTTTACAATTGCACGTGCTATACTTTTTGAATACTTTTCTTCTCCATATTCAAAAAATATCTTAGCTAATTTTGCTTCATCATAGGAATTTACGACTTCATATGCAGATAATTCTTGTTCTGTATTCATTCTCATATCTAATCTTGCATCCAAGTGATAACTAAATCCTCGTTCTTTTTCATCTAATTGAGGACTTGATACTCCAAGATCAAATAATATTCCATCTACTTTAGTTACATTTCGTTTTTTTAATTCTTCTTTTAAATTACAAAAATTACTTTTTATAATTTCATAATTGTTTCCGATACTAGATAGTTTGTTTTTACTAAAATTAATTGCTTCACTATCTTGATCAAAGGCGAAAAGACAACCCCTTCTTACTCGCTTTAATATTTCACTGGAATGTCCAGCATAACCTAATGTAGCGTCTACGTAGATACCGTCTTCTTTCAAATTAAGTGCGGCTATAGACTCTTGTAATAAAACACTTATATGCATATTAATCACCATCTACCCAATTTGAATCAAATAAATTTTCTGCAATGTCTGATAGGTCTTCCTTATTAGTATTATAGAATTTGTTCCAGTTCTCTTCTGACCATATTTCAAGTCGATCTCCCACGCCGACTATAACGCAATTCTTTTCTAAGCCGGCGTAAGAAATCAATGGAGAGGTAATATTGATTCGACCTTGTTTGTCAAATTCCATTGCAGTAGCGCCAGAGAGAAAGAAGCGCATAAAACTACGTGCATCTTTCTTTGTGAAAGGTAGTTGATTTAATTTATTTACTATTTTATCCCAGTGAGGTTTAGGATATACAAATAGGCACTCTTCTAGGCCGCGGGTTATGATAAATGCACGTCCTAGTTCTTCTCTAAACTTTGCGGGTATTATAATTCTACCCTTGTCATCAATTGTATGGTTATATTCTCCCATCAACATATTAATCCCCCACTTTTCACCACTTTCGTCCACTGCTACCCTAATATTACTATCAAAGTTATATTTTGTAAACATTTTTTTATAAAAAATAAAAAAAGACTGTCAAATTGACAGTCTCAAATTAACTTAGTGTTATTTTTTCTTTTTATTGGAATTTAATACAAATATTAGACCAGCACCAATTAATACACATATAACTCCACAAGTGATTGCTATTACCGAATATGTAGCTGCAGTATTTTTTACACTTACTTTTGTTCCGCTTGGTTTTGTATTATTCTTGTTATCATTATTTGGAGTATCTGGGTCATCCTCTGGAATATATTCCATTGCTTCTATTATACCTTTTAAAACTTCTGTTGCTTCTTTTCCAGTTTTTGTTAGATTTAATTTTAAACTTTTTAATGTTTCTCCATCTAGTTTTTCTACTTCTATCCCATTATCATTTATTTTTGAATTATAAATATCAACTGTATCGTAATCAAGTTCTAATTTCATAATATAATGCATGATAAAATTTTCTGCGATATATAATGTTAATTTTTCTTTATCAGATTTAGGAGTAATTGTCATTACACCATTTTCTATTTCATATTTAAGCTTAGTGCCTTGGTAGTTTATTTCTTGAAATTCTGAGTTAAATACTATTATTGAATCTTGACCAAGGGTATCACCAATACCACCTATGTCTATTCCTTTAACAAGTGCTGTTTTTAATGAGTTCCAACTTTCTTCTTTGTCTCTTCCATTATATGATAAATTAATTTTAAGTAATTTTGGTATCTCGTTATTCTCATCTCCAGTTACTTCTAATGCTAAGCCATCTTTTAAAATATCATATTTATTATAATCCGGATTATACATTAATATATTAAAAGCATTATTACGAGCCCAGATTATTGAATTATTTAATACTTGTGCGGAAAATATTTCACTCTCTTTTGGCTCTTTAAATGTTACCTCAAATATATTATCTTTTATCTCATATGATGTTGTATAATTTTCACATTCTTCGCAAAATTCCTTACTAGCTATATACGTTATTTCTTTTTTCTCTTCATCAAGTTTAATTTCTGCATTAACGTTAGTAATGCCAAATAATGTAACTGTTATTAATAATGTAAATAAAACTTTGTATATTTTTTTCATTCTCCATCACCATTCCTTATATTTCTTTTTTTGGACTATTTGCCTTTGCAACTGTTATTGTAGCAATTGCTACTCCTATTAACATACAAACACCACCTAAGATCATTGCTACTTTTGAATATGTTGCATCTGTATCTTTTACACTTACTTTTGTTCCACTTGGTTTTGTATTATTGTTGTTATTATTTTTATTCTCTTCAGTTTTAGAGTTACTTGGATCATCACTAGTGTTTTTTGTAGTTACTTCGTCAATTATTTTGTTCATTAGTTTTTCTGGATCATTATTACTTATTTTTAGGTTTAGTGACAATGAATTATACATATTATCACTTGAATCTTTTTTTACTGGCAACACGCCATAACTTCCTATATTACTTATCTCAGTAAGTGGTAATATTTTATAACCTGGATTTGCATTATTCATATATGCAATAATTAACTTATTCATAAGCCATAAATCTATTACATCATTTTCTTTTTGAGGTATTAATTTAAATACCCCATCTTCAATAGTATATTTATATTCCTCATCGTCCATTTTTATTGCTTTTGAATTTTTGTCAAAAGTAATAGGTGGTGGTTCACTTGTGTCTCCGGTTCCACCGACAAAATTTCCCTCGTAAATATTTTTGATTTCATCCCACACTACATCTGATGGTATCCCAACAGTTAATTTGATTCTAAGTGTTTTAGGTACTGCCTTAGTTATGGAATCATATTTTACATTTTCTTCTTTATATTCAACAAGCTCTGATTCTAAAGTGTAGGTTCTTATGTCTCCTACATGTATGATATCTGTTATTGCATAATAACCCTCTGTAAATAGTGTCACAATTAAATTTGCATTTTCAATTTCTTTTTCTTCTGGCTTAGGAAAATTAATTGTAAGTATATTATCTTTTATTTCGTAGTTCGCAACATAATTTCCTTTGGTTGGAATAGTTTTCTTTTCTTCATCGATTTTAATTTCTGCATTAACATCTACAGAAAGAAATAACGTCAAAGCTATTAATAGACCAAATAAAATTTTAAATGTCTTTTTCATAATATAAGCCTTTCTTGTACTATCTTATCATAATTTAAGTATATTAATTTATATCTTTCTGTGCAAGTTAAATTATGTCTTTTTTATATTTCTTTACGTTTTAAATGTAAAGAAAAAGAAATAGAAGTTGTTGAAGTTGTAAAATAAAAGTAGACACTAAAAGAATGTGTTTACTTTTTCTTTTGT
>ERZ780095.185-NODE-185-length-24628-cov-6.62491_pt1 | contig 24628 bp, 30 predicted proteins | sample MGYA00511574_ERZ780095 | MGnify/ENA primary metagenome ERZ780095 (study PRJEB29588, sample SAMEA2153837) | human gut metagenome | biome: human gut; feature: human-associated habitat; material: faeces | place: Denmark | collected 2008/2010 ...
AGCCAGCCGCCCGTGCATCCTCTCTCTTCCCTTATTCACTACTCTCTAATATCTCGTCCCGACCGAAGTCAGCAAAAAGCGTTTTATCAAAAATGACTTATTCGTGTCAACTTCTTTTTCGCTTTTTTTTCGCGTCCCGTTTCAGGGAGCGACGCCCCTTATAATGGGATATGAAAATCACGTCAACACCTTTTTTAAAAAATTTTTCGTTTTTTTCTTTTATTGCAAAAAATCAATTATTTTCAATATTTTATAAAAACATCTCCAGACCCGTATCCCCATAAATAAAGCCGCTTTATTCAAAGCGGCTCTTCTATTTAAATGACTGAAATCCGACTCTGCTACGGGTCGTCGTCCGTATCCGCAAGTTCCGGAGCCGGGCTTTCTTCTTTTACAGACTTTTGCTCAACCGTCGAAAGCTTCGATTCCTTTCTGTCCGATTCTTCTTTATGTTCCCGTTTGGCAAAAAGCGCTTTAAACGGAAATTTGACCAGGCTCCACGCCAATGACCCCGCACGTTTGAATGTCCCCACAATAAGGCTTTTCGCCCCTTTGAACGTCGATACCATCAGGTATTCAAAAGCAACCGGTATCAACATGATAAAGACGAACTTCCCTATCGCAAAATAGGCGTAATCAAAATAAAATCCCAAAAAAACGCCAAATGCCATCCCGACATAGTACCGAGTCTTTTTATCAAAAAAGAAAAACGGAATCAGATTCACAACAAACAAAAAAAGAAACGTGAACAACAACAGTAATGCCGTTTCTTTGCCCATAAAGCCGAATATGCCGCCGATCGTATCCCGCGTTTCCACAAAAATATCCCGAATGTCTTGCAGATCTTCACCCAGCGACGTAAACGAATCAGATACGGCTTGAGTTTTTTCGTGGACCGATTCCATAAAATTTTGCGACTTTTCGTGAAGCTCTTCCAACATGTCCTTTTACTGAACTGCTTTGCTCAGCCCTTCTTTTTTCAAAAGATCTATATATTCCTTCGCAAACGAATGGAAGTTCTCTGCCGATTCGATTTCTTTCGACACCGTTCGATAGTCCAACAAGCCTTTTTGCGGAGATTGCGTAATAAAATCAAACGGCTCTGCCAACGGCGTTTGTTTCATATACGGCAAAAAATTCTCGCGCAGTCGTATGACGACTTTCGCTCTGCCCGCCAAGCGCAATGCCGTCGCCCAATTCAAAACCCGCTGAGCTTCCTGCGGCGTTAACGGAACGCCCGGAGTCGGACGCGATACCAAATATCTCATCGCATCGGCAGCCTTGCCCCAATCCTTTGCATCCCAGTATATTTCCGCTCGCAACATTCGGGCTTCCGCAGATTCGTCGTCCTCCAAAAGCTTGCCCGCTTCGTCCGTCCGACCGGCATCCGACAATGCTTTTGCCTTGATATATTTTCTTTGTTTCCTGACCTTATCCGAAAAAGGCAACTTCTCGCTGTCCGTCAATGCCTTAAGGGCTTTTTCGGGTTCCTTGTTCAGCAAACGAACCAAGGACAGGCGCGTGTATATCAATCCTTTTTCCTTGTTCCCGACAGGTTTTACCGCCTCTTTTTCCAACAGCGACGCCGCAGGTTCCAGTAAATCTATCGCAACAAGACGATCCGCCAGTCGCCGCACTATTTGAGCCCCCTTCTCGCCTTTCGGCGTCAAATCGCTGAACTCGTTATACAACGCTATCGCTTTTACAGGAGATAACAGCTCTTCATCGTCATTTAAATAAAGCTTTTGAAAAATATCCTCCATCAAAGGCGGAATTCCCTTGCTTTCAGGCATGTCGCGAAAACGAATCTGCATGTCTTTCAATAAATGCAGTACTTTCGCATAATCCTTCTGATCCTGATACGCCGCCACAAGCATCGTCATTAAATTATATTCAAAAGCATCTCCCCGCCACGCATACATCAGCTTTTCCAGCTCCGTAATGCGTTCTTCGGGGCTTAAATCGCCGGAACGGGTCTGCATCCGAATCTGTTCCAATCCGCCCATCGCCCGGAAATAATAATCTTTTCCGCCTGCCAAAACCGACATTTCTTTGACGGCCTGATTGTACATGCCCGAGTTTTCCTGCCACAAAGAATGATAGAACGTTATTTCGGAATTTTCCGCATTCGTATTTAAAGGATTAAACGCGGCTTCCATAAAATTTTGAACCGCAAAGCCGTCCCCGCCCGCAACGGCAGAATGAAGTCCCGCCAATGCAAGCCTTGTCTTGACCGCATGAGGATACGATTGAAGAATCCCCATGTTATTTTTCATTGAAGACAAATATTTTTCCGGCGTAACCGACGTCGCCGCCAACGTTGCGCCGCGCCAAAATTCGACTTCATTGTTGCCGTCAAGAACGGGCGAAGCCAAATCCTGCATCGCTTCCCCGTAGCGTTGCATCATAAAATTAGATGCCCCCCTTAACGCCAATACGGCCGGTTCTTTTCCGAAAGACGGCGCATCCTGAACCAGCACGCGCACAACGCCCAACGCTTCGGGGAACATCCCGTTCGCAAAATAATATCGTGCCAACCTCAGCCGCGCCAAGGGCTTTTCCTGTTTCGAAGCATCTTCCACTTCATTTTGTCTGACCCGTAACGCTTCGCCGTAATTCGAAGCATCGCCCCCCCAAACGCCGACATCCAAAATCTGAGACAACGGATCTTTGCTTACCCTTGATTTTGCCATGTATGACAAAACATCTTCGGATGAAAATCTCATTCCCCCTTTGGGACCGCGAACTTCAACCCCGGACGTGCTGGAGTACACATTTAAATCCTCGATGTTCGGAACGATAACAATCCCCTGCGCCGTTTTTAAAAACGACGCATCAACAAATGTTCTGGACTGCGGCAAGCCTTTTCCCAAAGCAAAAACGGGAACAATGTAAATCAAATCCCCCACTTCGGGATCAATCAAAGGAATTACCTGCGGCATTTCGTCCAAAGGAATAAATATGCGCGGACCGAACGGCGTTTTGCGTTGCAAAACCAATTCAACGTTTTGGCGCGGACGCAACGGCTGATACATCAAGTCCAATATCCACAACAACCCTTCGCGTCTGAAACTGGGGTTATAGCCTTCCGCCGTCACAAATCGCAATATCGTCGCATGAGAATGCGGAATTTGAACCATTTCGTGAATAATGTCTTTGTTTAATTCCAATTCCGTATCAAAACGAAACTGTTCTTTTCGGTCAAAAACAACCCACAAATAGCCGTCTCGCCGAAAAGCCGCGGCTCCCGTCATACGAGGCCACGAAAAGCTTAACGTAACGCTGCGATATCCCGATCCTTCTTCCGGAGGCGGTGCATTTTTTAAAATCTCGTCATGTTCGGAAAATCCCGCAGGATCGGATACACCGACCAAACGAACGTTTTCTGCTTCCGCCGAGTACGGTGCCGTTTCCTCATCAAGAGCTTCGGGTGCCGAAACCAATGCCACAGGTGCCGACACAGGCGCAGGTTCGGGCAAAGGCGCCTTGACGGCAGGTTCCGTTTTTTCTTTCAACGGTGCAATTTCTTTTTTCTTAACGACCGGTAAATTGAAAAATGACGGCTGTCCCGCAGGATGCTTTAACGTAATATAAATTTGGCGCCCTCGCTCTTCCGCCGCCGCAGAATACCCTTCGGGCAGAGGAATTTGCAAAGTCAGCTTGCCGTTCCATGATGAAAAACGCCAATTTTGAAAACCGCGCGGCAAAACGGACATCACCTGTCGCAAATCAACGGAATCCGCCGAAACGGGCGTGTTAAACGAAATCTCATAAAGCTTGCCGTCGCGTTTCTGAGAAAAAGGAGTCTGCTTGTCCCACACAAAAACAATCTGATCATAATCCGCCCGCTGAACGGCAAACAGCGACAACGGACGATCCTTTGCCGAACGGCGCGGCGGCACGGTTGAAGAAGGTTTCTTTACCGCATCGCCCGAAACATACCTTTCCGCAGATACGCGAACCGGAACGGGAAGACGCGGATCCTCCGTTCCCAAAAAATCTACCGTCAAAGACGTCGGCGTCCCGAAATCGCGAATAACAAAGGGACGCGTCAAAAGTATCGAAAGGCTTTTTTTATCACTGCCTTCCGTTACGGAACGTACGGAAACCGGCAAACGACGCCGTATCAACGAAACATCCGCGTCAATTACGCGCGAAAACGATAAATCCAACCGCCCGTCCGATTTTGAAATCTTGTATTCGGTCGGATACGCCCATTTGAATTCAATGCGCGAAAACCCGTCCGATACCGTCGGAACAATGTTTAAAGACGCAGATACGGCGTCCTGTACGGCAAAAAACCATACAAAAAAAACAACCGACCAAAACGCCCCTTTGCGAAACATGCCCGTCCGTTTCTTTCCCCTGAGGTCTTTTAAACTAAAATTCCCCGAACAATCCGATCATCTTGCGACGCAACGTCGCCTTTGTAAAAGGCTTTGCCATAAAATCGGACACATCGGCCTTCTTCATGGCGGCAAGCTGTTCTTCTCCGCTTTCCGCACTGACAAAAATAAAAGGAACGCCTTTTAACTTTTCTTCGGCGCGAACCGATTGCATAAAATCTTCACCGCGCGCAGGTCCGGTTTGCCAATCAAAAACAACCAAACCGAACGGGCCCGATTTTAAAATTTCCAAAGCCTCGTCCGTCGTTGACGCTTCGTGTATATTATCAAACCCCAGCTGTTTGAATAAATTGCGGATAACTCCCCGCATCGTTTGATAATCGTCAATGATCAATACGTTCATTTGCGTATCTACAGGCATTTCTTTTCCTCTTTATATGAACCGGCGTATTGCAAGTGTATGTTATCTTTAAGCTTTATGAAAGCTCATTTTCCGTTTCCCGCAGGATTCTCGGCTTCCGGTATGTCCGAAAGCTCAAATCCCGGCAACTTCTTTTTGCTTGCCAGCTCCGAAGTCAGCGCCGTAGCTTTGCCCGCATCCATTTCCGCCAAAATCAACGCCGATTTCGATTCTTTCATCCGTTCAAACAAACGCGTCATCAGCCCCATGTCCATTTCGTTAAACAAACGGGCGGCGTCCTTCGGCTTCATCGATGAATAAATCTTGACCAAATTGTCAAGACGTTCGCGCTCCTTTTTATCATAAGCGCCGACTAAATCCTTAATTGAAGTCTCGAGTTCTTTTAATTTTGAAATCTTGGCATCTATCTGGGCTTCCGCCGCCTTTAAAACCGCAGCTTGCTGCTCTATCGTACGTTCGCGATTATCAAGCTCTTCGCGGCGTTCCGCAAGCTTTTGCAAAACTTCAAGCTCGGATTGGCTGAACGACGTGTCGGACAAACGAAGAGAACGTCCTTCACGTCTGGCTTCCGCAGAAACCTTCGAAGCCGGCTCTTCCCCTTTATCCTCCGACTGTGCCTTGACACGGCTGACGGAAACCGCCGAAGACGACGCCAGTTCTTCCTGAGCTTCCAACGAAAAAAAGCTGCGCCATAAAACGCCCACGCGTACGCTTAACATTAAAACGGAAAAGAAAATAACCAGCGGCAATAAACGAAAACGCGCTTTCTTGTTTTTTTTCGTTTTCTTTACAGACTGTGAGGGAGCCCCCTTCGCTTGTGCCATTCCGACCTCCCTCATCGCATGGATTGCAGTGCTTTTAACAGCTCGCGTTCCGCTTCGGACCGCTCGTCCTCGCTGCCCGCAAAAGAAGCCGAAGACGCTTTCGGTCGTTTCCCGAAACGCGGACCGTCAACGGGATTGTCCCGTAAAATCCCTTCCGCAACCGAAAGAGCGGAATTCATTATTTCTTCGGGATCCTCCGAAGATAAACGGCGCGACGGCTTTGTTTCCGTTTCTTTTACCGACGCCGTGCCGGACGACGCAAAATTTCCGGATCGGCTCTGCGTTTCCAATCGTCCCGCCGCATTTTCCGCCCGATCAATCATAAACGCCAGATCGTCACGCAATATCTGTGCTTTTTGAATCTGTTCCTTTAAATGGCTGCCCGTGCTGTCCGCCGCCTGCTTTAAACGCGGAATCCCCGCTTCCGCACGCGTCGTCGCTTCGTTAAACGCTTCGATTAAACGCCCCAAATCCGCCCGACTGCTGCGCAATACTTCCAACCGCTTGTTCAATATGACGGCAAAAATTATCGTCGGAACCAAAAGGCAAATCACAATTACATTCAACAGCACTTCAACCGACATGGCTTCATTCCTTCTGGCGTTTGATTTTGTCTTCTATCTGAATGGCGATATGCGACGCCTTGCGCCCCATGCGGCCGTAAAACATCGGTACGTCCCCGCATAACAGCTCTACTTCGGATTCGGGCGTCGCGTTCAATAATAAACGCGACCCGACTTTCCATTCCAAAACCTTCTTTAACGGCATCATCTGGCGATCCAATACCGCATTGACGTCAACTTCCGTCAGCCACAATTCTTCCGCCAAGTGCGTTTCCCAAATACTGTCACGCCCGAACTTTTCACCCATAAACATCTGTAACAAAAGTTCGCGAACGGGTTCCAACGTCGCATACGGCAACAACAGTTCCAAACGCCCTCCGCGATCTTCCATGTCTATGCGCAACTTTGCCACAACCGCCGCATTCGACGAACGCGATATCGTCGCAAACCGCGGATTCGTTTCCAATCGGTCAAAACGGAACGTAACCGGACTTAACGGATCAAATGCCGCCGACAAATCCGATAAAATAACATGTATCATCCGCTCGATCAGGTTGCGTTCAATCGTCGTATAGGGGCGGCCTTCTATTCTCATCGCCGCAGTCCCGCGACGACCGCCCAACAAAACGTCAACCGTCGAATAAATCAAAGAGGAATCTATCGTCAAAAGACCGTAGTTGTCCCATTCTTCCGCCTTGAACACCGTCATCATCGCAGGTAACGGTATCGAATTTAAATAATCGCCGAAACGCAATGAAACAATACTGTCCAACGTGACTTCAACGTTGTCTTGCGTAAAATTTCTCAACGACGTGGACATCATGCGCACCAAACGGTCAAACACAATTTCCAACATCGGCAGACGTTCGTATGACACCGTCGAAGAATTCAACAGCGCCTGTATGCCCGTTTGCGCCGATTGCTCGACAGCTTCTTCATTAAATCCTAACAGGCTGTCGATTTCGTCCTGATTCAACATTCTGGAAGCCGGCGCCTCCTCCGAAAAAGGATCTTCCCCTTCGGTTTCGCCGAAACCTTCAGCCGCAACCGCGTCCCATTCGCCTGACAAAGCCTCGCCTTCGGGCTTTTTATCTTTATTTTCTTCGGCCATCGGTTCCTATTACCCTATTGAATTAATACGTCTTTTAAAAGGACTTCGTTGATTCGCGTCGGCGCCAAAACCCTGTTTAAACGCCCCAACAGCTCTTCTTTTAAACGGTACGTCCCCATCGATCCCTGCAGCTCTTCTATCCGCATTTCGCGCAAATAAAATTGCATGCTGTCTATAACACGGGGCAACAATAAATCTATTTTGGGCGCATCCTGCGGATTTTCAAGCTCTAACGACACCTTGACCTTAAAATAAACAGGCTTTTGCCCCGGCTTTCCCGATAAATTAACCAAAATCTCGGGAACATCGTAAAAAGCCGCACTGCCCTGTCTGACACGCCCTTCTTCTATGACTTCAGGAGAATCTTCCCCGTCGCCCGACGACGAAACGGTTTCCCCCGACGGCACAAACAAAGAATCCGTTATGCCGGAAAAATAAACACCGACAACCGCACCGATCACCAGCAAAATCGGCATCAACAGCATAACGATCTTGCGTTTGTGGCTGCCCGATTCGGACCCGTTTTCCGTTCCGCCGTTCGCATCCGAATTTTCGTTTTTATTTTCTTCCGCCATTACAAGCCCCTGAATATTTTTACCGTATTTTCCCTTTATAACCCTTTTTCGTTAATAACAGGTTATGACAAAGCATATTTTTATGCCGTCTTTTTTTCAAGAAATCACTCAATAAAAAAATTGGCACATATATTGCATATCCGCTTGCAGAGAAAAATTTTCAAGGATTAAACCATGAAAAATACCCTTTATATCGCTTTATCCAGACAAACAAGCCTGTGGAACCAGCTCGATATGGTTTCAAACAACCTCGCTAACGTCAATACTGCCGGATATAAAGGCGTTCAGGCGCATTTCACCGAACATCTTTCCCGAAGCAAAACCGACGAAAAGCTGATCGATGACAGGCTGTCCTTTACCCATGATTTCGGCATCGTTCGCGACTTTACCGAAGGCGCTTTTTCTTCAACGGGAAATCCCTTGGACGTCGCCATCCACGGTGACGGATATTTTGTCATCGAAACGCCGCAGGGAATCCAATATTCCAGAAACGGGCAGTTCAAGCTTAATTCCGACGGCATGATCGTAAATTCAAACGGATATGCCGTGCTGGACACGAACAATAATCCCATCTTTATCGCGCCTCAGGAAACGCAAATCAATATCGCCAGAGACGGTTCGATTTCGACCGAAAACGGCCCCGTCGCCACGTTGCAGGTCGTCGAATTCGATGACAGACAAAAGCTCAGAGCTTCTTACGGAACCCTGTTCCAAAACGCCGAAGGCAACAATATGACCCCCGTCACCCCCTCCGTCGAACAGGGCATGATCGAAAAATCTAACGTAAACGCCGTCGTCGAAATGGCAAGAATGATCAAGCTGCAACGCGCTTACGAAAACGTCCAAATGATGATCGACACGGAACATTCGCGACGCCAAAACGCCATACAGGCTTATGCGCGCGCCGGCGGACAATAATTTTTATAAGGAAGGAGAATACCCATGAGATCTCTTCATATCGGTGCAACGGGAATGCTGGCTCAGCAAACCAACGTTGAAATCATTTCAAACAACATCGCCAACATGAACACAACGGCTTATTCCAGACGCCGCGCCGAATTCCACGACTTGCTGTATCAAAATATGCGTCGCGTCGGCGCCAGCTCTTCCGATTCGGGAACCATCGTCCCCGCCGGCGTACAGCTGGGTTTGGGCGTTAAAACGGCGTCCGTCTACCGCATTTCCGAACACGGCACGGTTCTGAGCACCGATAATACTCTCGATCTGGCCATTCAGGGCAACGGCTATTTCCAAATCGAACTGCCCGGCGACCGCGGCATGGCTTATACCCGCGACGGCTCCTTCCAGCTCAGCCCCGACGGCGATCTGGTTACTCATGACGGCTATGCCGTTCAACCCGGCATCAACATCCCCGAAAACGTTACGGGCATTACGATTAACGGTTCGGGCGAAGTCTGGGTCAAAGTCGACGGACAAACGGAACTGGTCAACGTCGGTCAGCTGGAAATCGCAAACTTCCCCAACGAAGCGGGCTTGGAAGCCATCGGGGACAACCTCTTTATCGAAACCGACGCGTCGGGCGACCCGAACGTCGATGTGCCGGGAGCTTTGGGGTTCGGCACAACGTTGCAAGGTTTCTTGGAAAACTCAAACGTCAATGTCGTGTCGGAAATCACGGAACTGGTCAGTGCTCAGCGCGCCTATGAAATGAATTCCAAAGTCATCACGACTTCGGATCAGATGATGTCAACCATCAACCAGCTGAAATCTTAACTTTTTAAGGACATTCCGAAATGTTCAAGCGTGTTTTCTTTGCCCTGATTTTATGCGTCCCCGCCTTTTATAACGCAACGGCGGGAGACGGATTGTGGGACGAAGAACCCGCTTTGTCCGCAAACAGCGAAAAAAAAGCCCCGGACCTTATGGAATTGCCCGTATCCTTGCGAGAAAAAGCATCGGTTGACGGCGATTATATCCTGCTGGGCGATTTGTTTGCGGGGTTGGACGAAGAAACGGAAAACAAAGCCGCCGCACCGGCACCTTCGTTGGGAAAAGACGCGGAACTTAATGCCGATTGGCTGAGGGCTCTGGCTCGGAAACACGGCATTCGTTGGGAACCCGAAAACGAAAATGTCAAAATCACGGTCAGGCGCGCGGCGTTGGAAGTCGGAAAAGACGATTTGCTGAAAGCATTCGCTCAAAGCCTGAAGGAAAAAGGCATGCCGGAAAGTGCTTCCGTCTTTTTAAACAAAGGCAGATACACGTTCTTTTTGCCGCCAGATGCCGCGTATGAAATCAAAATTTCCGACGCATCCTATGCTCCGGACACATATCTTGTTTCCGGAACGGCGGAAGTCATTTATGACGGAAAGACTTTCGGAACCGCGGAATTAAGCGGAAAAGCCGTCCCCTATGTCAAAATCCCCGTCGCCAAACGGACTTTGACGGCAGGACAGGTCATTACCGAGAACGACGTCATGCTGAAATCCGTCAGGGAAGACTCTTTGCGCGCCACCGAAGTCGTCGCAAAAATCGAAGACCTGATCGGAAAAGAAGTCAAACGCGGCATACGTGCCGGCACAACCGTTACCCCCGATGACGTGCGCACGCAGGTCATGGTCGCAAAAGGAAAATTTGTCACCATCGGCTTTACAAAGGGGGGAATTATGCTCAGCGCACAAGGAAAAGCTCTGGAAAACGGCGGTTTGGGAGACACCGTCCGTGTCCAAAACATGCAGAGCAAGTCTGTCGTCCAAGGCATCGTAACCGGTCCCGAAACCGTTACCGTATCGCCTTGAATGTTCAAGATTAAAGGGAGGAGAACATGAAAAAACACATTCTTTTTAAAGCCGTCAGATTCGGGCTTATCGGCGCGTTTGCGCTGTCAGCGTCGGGCTGCGCCTATTTCAGCAGGCTGGCCGACGTGGGAAAAGCACCCGAATTCAGCAAAATAGAAAATCCCGTCAAACAAAAAGACTATAAGCCGGTCGACATGCCCATGCCCGATCCGCAAACTCCGTACGTCAACGCCAATTCGCTGTGGCGTCCGGGATCAAAAGGCTTCTTTAAAGACCAACGCGCGTCGCAGGTCGGCGATATTTTGACCGTTCGCGTCGTCGTTGCCGACAAAGCTTTGTTGGAAAACAAATCCGAACAAATCCGCGATAACGACAAAGATTCCGTCAGTATCGGGGCTTTGGCAGGATTAGAAAAATATGCCGAGAAAATTTTGCCTACGGGCGTCGACGTGTCAAATCTGTTCAACATCACTTCGAACCGCGAAATTACGGGCGACGGTTCCATTGACAGAAACGAAAAAATCGACGTTACGATGGCTGCCATCGTTACTCAGGTCTTGCCCAACGGGAATCTGGTCATTTCCGGAAAGCAGGAAGTCCGGGTCAATTACGAAATGCGCCAGCTGCACATGACCGGCATCATCCGCCGAGAAGACATTTCAACGCTGAACACCATCAAGTCGGATAAAATTGCCGAGCTGAGAGTCGCATACGGCGGCAAGGGAACCATCAGCGACGTTCAACAGCCGCGCTACGGACGTCAGATTTTGGATATCGTCAGCCCGTTCTAAACCTTTTGCTTCAAAGCCCCTCCTTTCTTTCTCCTCCTCCCTTATTGCGGGCTTTGAAGCATCCCTTTCATTTCTGAATTCGAGGAGACCGAAACATGATAAACGAACTGTATCCGGCACCGTCCACGACGGAAGAAGACGCCTTTGCTTTGGTTCGCGCCGCAACAAACATCTCGCGCGCAAGAAAGCAAAATGACGCCGCCGCATTAACCGTCGCTTTGGACGAAAACCTGCAGCTGTGGACGGCCATCCAAACGCTGATGGAAAAAAAAGACCATCCCCTGCCCGCACAAACCAAAGAAAATTTGTTGAAACTGGCAAAGTTCGTCGTTGCAAAAACAGTGTCCGAAGGTTGCGAAGCTTCCGATAAAACGCTGGATACTTTGGAAAACATGAACCTGCAAATCGCGCGCGGACTGATGGAAAGCATCAGGTTGCCCCCCCGTCAAAGAAAATGCCGCAGTTCTCATTCAAACGGCTCAGCGTTTGGCAGACGCCGCAAAAAACAACGACAAAAACGCCCTGATCGAAGCTTTGGACACAAATCTGCATTTGTGGATCGCCTTAAAAACTCTGGCGGAAACGAAACATCTGGGCGTTGCTCCCGATATCGCCGGAAACATCGCAAAGCTGGCTGATTACGTCAGCGAAAAAACTTTTAAATGCGGTCCCGACATTTCCGAAGAAACATTGTCGGGCTTTATCAACATCAATATGCAAATCGCAGAAGGGTTCCTGGAAAGCAAATGTCTGTCCGGAACGGAAGAAGACGCTTTGGCTTTGTTGCGTGCCGCCCTTATGCTGGCGGAAGCCAAAGACAAAAATGATCAGAACCGTCTGGTCGAAGCTTTAAACAATAATATGGAGCTGTGGACGGGCATTAAAACTTTGGTCAGCGCCAAAACCCATCCTCTGGCAAAGGAAATCAAAGACAATCTGATCAGGCTTGCCGATTTTTCCATCAAAAAAACATTCGAAATCGGCACAAATACGGCTCATGCGGCAATTGATACGCTTATTAACATCAACCTGCAAATTTCCGAAGGGCTGTTGGAACGCGTCAAATTCGCCGCCTGATGCTTCGGTTATCGCAAAACGCCCCGTTGCAGGGGCGTTTTTTTTCAGGTCGGCGTTTGAAATAAAAAACGCATTGAGGTATAATTCGCCATCCTTAAAACAGTTATGGGGTTCTGCCATGAAATCTTTTAAATTTGCCTTTTTATCCGTTTTGACGGTTCTGGGGTTATCCGCCTGCGCAAGCACGTTCGGCGACAAAGTCATTGCCCGCAGCGACGATTTGTCTTCGCGTCCCGAATGGGTCAAAGAATCCGAAACCTTCGTTACCAAAGACGGTAAAGTCTATCTTCTCGGCATGGCTACGCTGAAAGCCAATGCCCGTCCCGAAGCCGGATACCGTATTGCGGAAAGCAACGCGAAACGCGATATCGCCGCAACCATCGAAAACCAGTTTAACGCCGTCTTCCAAAACGCCGAATACGGCACCGATTTGGATTCCACGCAAACAAAGTACATCGCCGGCGAAGCAACGAAATTAACCGCTTCGGGCATCCGTCCGACCGCCCGTTATTGGGAAAAAGTCGTTACCTTGGACGACAACGGTCAGGAAATGGTTATTTACCGCGTTTATGCTCAGGTTTCCATTGACGAAAAAACCTTGAACGAAGCCATCAAAGCCGCCATCGACCGCGCAAACGGAAGAGGCAAGTTGCCCCAAGACTTCAAAAAACAGGTTGACGCTCACTGGGATCAGCTGGTAAACGCTCAACAACCTTAATTTTTCCTGATTTTTTTGGAAACCGTCATCGTGCGTTCGTTTGTCTTTTTCATCCTGTTTGCCCTGTGCGCGGTCAATGCCGCTTTGGCAAAATCCGCTCCCGAATGGGTGAGCTCTTTTCCCAAAGAAACTTCCGAATACAAATTCTATGTCGGAAGAGGATCCGCAAAAGACGAAACGGACGCCTTTGACGCCGCAACGCGAAACGCCTATGAACAGGCATTGAAAATGAATTTCGGCGTTGCCATGCAAATGAACGCCGAAACTTACCAAACGGAAACTGAGGCCAGATTGACGGAACGCTTTGTCGAAGAAAGCGCTTTGGTTCGCTTTAACGATTTTGAACAAATCGACCAGTTTTCCGAAGAAAAAGACGGAAAAATAACCGTATGGGTTCTTTACCGCTTTTCAAAAGACGCCATTAAAGCCGAAAAAAAACGGTTGGCCGAAATCCCGAAACAAGCCAAAAAAGAACTTTCCGTCGTCGGTTCGTCCCGCGATTCCGCCAAAGGGACTTTGGAAATCGAAACAAAGCCCGTTGACGGCGCCGACGTTTATATCGACGGGGAACGTTTCGGACAAACGCCTTTGCGTCTGATCGGCGCCCTGAAAACGGGACGCCACGATTTAAGGTTGGAACACCCCCTGTACGACGCCGTTGAAGAAACCGTCATCATTGTGCCGGGGAAAACCGTCAAAGTTTCAAAGACTTTAAAAAGAGCCTTTGCCGACATTGATATCAATACCCGTCCCGAACAAGCCGAAGTCCGCCTGAACGGACGCAGAATCGGCTTAACGCCCGTCAAAACGAAAATACCCGCCGGAGAAAAAATTAAGCTGTCCCTGCGCCATCCCGAAACGGAAGAAACCGTCCATTATTTAAGCGCCGATAAAAACGACAGCAAGTCGTTCCTGTTCGATTTGATCATAAAGCCGGCAAGTCTGTCGATCTATTCTTTCCCCGACGGAGCAACCGCCTATGTCGACGGAGAAAAAATCGGCACGACACCCGTTCGTGATTTTCAGGTCGATGCGGGATTGGTGTCCGTCGCCGTTGAAAAGGACGGCTTCGAATACGAACGCCGTTCCCTGAACCTTAAGGGCGGAGAAAAGAAAAACGAAACGTTTTCTTTAACCCCCGTCAAACAAAACGAACTCGTTTCCTTTAAGCCCGCCGCTCCCAAAACCGACGGACACAGAGATTTTCAAGAGATTCTTCCCCGTGCCAAGGTCGTCAGGTTACGCAGAAACGCGTCCGCAGACGATGCCGTCGCGGCGTTGCTGCGCTGGAACTATCCTTTGTCGTTCCTGCGCGTTTCACTCAGTCGCACGAACAAAATCAACGAAAAAACTTACAGATACTACATTCGCCTGAGCTTTGACGAAAAAGCATATAAACGCAACTTCGTGACCAGAGCATCCGAAATTTTATCTCAGTTCGCCGAAGAACAAGAAGAAGATACCCTTTCCGAAACCTGCAAATATAACGCAAAAATTAAAAACATCAGCTGTACTCCGGATAAGGCGGCCGGTCACGACAATATATTTATCAAAGCGGGAAAAACCGATATCGGCTTTATGTTTGATACCGCCCCTTATAAAATCTTTAAGGTCTTTACGCGATCCGATTGGAAAGAACGCCGCATTGCCAACGCTTCGTCATATAAGGTACGTTTGCGCTTCTTTGATAAAAACGGTCAGGAAGCTTATATGGAAGATATTCCCTTCAGAATTCGACGCTTCACCTTGGAAAAAAACAGAAATATTCTCTTCCTTCCCGTCCTGTACACGGAAGCCGGCGACGGAAACGGATCTCAAGAGCTTCTTTTGGCGACAGACTTGGATTTCGAAACGCCTCCCGAAGAAACCGTCGGGAAAATTACCGTTAAAATTTTGACGGATTGATAAAAATGAAACGCTTTTTCTTCTTTTTTTCCCTGTTTTGCCTGTGCGGTTGTTCTTCTTTGAAGATGGACACAAAACCGCAAACCGTCTTTATTGATTCAAATGTGACGGCTTGGGTTTATGACGGTGACAAACGTTTGGGCGAAACACCCTTTTACGGCGAAATCGAACGTTCTTGGTGGACGGAAATCACATTGCAAAAAACAGGCTATAAAACCGTAAAAGTCCCCCTAAAACGAAGAATGCAACGCAAAATTTTCAATCTGACGGGAACCGAACACGCTTTGGCAGCCTCTTCCTTTTACGTAACAGGGCTGGGGTTGCCCGCCGTTACGGATATGTCGGGAACGACTTTCGGCTTTTGGGTCGAATATATGCCGAACGCGTATTATGTGGAGCTGGAACCGAATGATGCAAAACATGCTTCGGCAAATGTGTTAAAACAACGCGAAATCAAACTATTCGCATTAAAAAATTTTCCGGAAATCGCCGCCCGAAAACCAGAATACCTCAAGGCTTTTCATTCGATGACGGGCTTGAATGACCGTGCCGTCGCCGATTTGATTGATAAAAATCCTCAGCCTTCCCTGTTTGCGAATGCTGCTGCGAGCTTAGCACGAAAGGAATAATCCTTATGCCCGTATCCTCCAGAATTGAAGATTATCTGGAAGCTTTGTTCCAACTGGAATCGGCAGGAAAACGTCTGACCGTAACGGCATTGGCGGACAAACTTGCCCTGACAAAAGGAACCGTCGCCACAGGCGTTAAAAAGATGGAAGAAGCGGGGTTGGTTTCCCATGCCGCTTACGGCGATGTTTTTTTAACGCCGAAAGGTCGCGAAATCGGATGGAAAGTCTTAATCAAACATGACGCTTTGACAAACTTTTTTTGCGGCATCCTGAACATCGAACCCGAAAAAGCCGAAGAAATCGCTTGTCTGACTGAGCATTACCTTGAGGGAAAAGCCGCAAGCAGATTCTTTAACATGATTGATTTTCTCTACGAAGCCCGTATCGCCAAAGAAGAATGGATGAACGGATTGCTTAATGCGTTGGACAAACCCCAAACTTTGCCGCGCCCCATGACGCTTTGGAACGAAAAAAGCGGAAAAATCTGCCGTTTAAGCGGTTCGGCAGATTTGTGCGACCGTTTGGAAGATCTCGGCATAAAGACGGGGGATCTTCTTAAAAACATCCGCTTTGACGAAGATAAAAACGAATTTTCTTTTAAAGCAAACGAACAAAACGTAACCCTTGCCTTTGCCGATGCCGCAACGGTCTGGCTGTGTTAAAAAAAGCCCGCTTTTTACGCGGGCTTTTTTTCGATGCGTTAAATTTGTTATATTGTTACATTCCGCTTAAAATCGCATCTTTCGGATACGAGACCGAATAACCGAAATCTATGGTCTTTTTCTCTTTGGGAGCATAAACGCTTTCCCATTTCAGCGTTCCGACTTTGTTATCGGAATCTTTAACGTATCCTTTCGTTGTTTTGTCTTTGATGATCGAAACCGTTATGTCCGCATCTTTCGAAACGGGCAAAAATTCGTAAACGGCAATCGAAATGGGGCGACCGTGCAGGTTTTGAATTTCCGTGCGTTCCAAAGAATCTATCTTTGTTTCTTTGGCGATCATGCCTCCCTGCGTTTTTTCGCCGCCCAGAACGGTAAATTTAACGCGGATTTTGTCATCCTGACCGAAAGACAGATGAAGCTTTTCGTTCGGGCGCAACAGTTCCATTTGCGAAACGCCTATAAACGCGCCGTCGCGATAAAGCGACATCGCCCCCGGTAACAGAGGAAGCTCGCCGTTATAAGATGTCGTTGCGATTAAATATGCCGACGGGTCTTTTGAAGGGACGGATTGAGCTCTGATTTGCGCATCGGAAACGTAATCACCGATCGTAAAGCGGTATTCGGCACCGTCCGCAGGAACGTTTGAACGTCCTTTGACGGCAAAGACACCTGAAAACTCGCCGGCTTCGACATTTGCCGTCGCCGTTTGCGCCGCTTCATAATCCGCCGCTTCCTCAGATTCCGCCATAACCGCCAAAGAATCCGTCGCGGCGAAATTAGACATTGCGGCGGATTTCATACGGGCGCGAACAAGCCCGGAACGTGCCGGAACAACAGGATGTTCGGGAACCAGACTCAGCCACTTCGGCGACAAATCGGGCGGCGTCATTTGAACCGTCGGCACCGCGGTTGAAAGCGTCAATGCGACATCTTTCCAATCTTCACCCGTTCTTTGCGATATGTTGCCGAATTGAGTAATCGACACTTTTTGTGCATCGGAATCCAATCTGGCTTCATATAACGGCGTCCACGACGCACCGAAAATCTGATACTGAAGCGTCAGCAACGCTTCGCCCGCAAATTCGGATTCGACGTTCACGCGGACTTGTTTATAGCTTTTGCGCCCCGTGGCAATCATATTCAGCTTTTGTTGCAATGCCGAAATTTCGGAATCCAACGTCCTGAGTTCGATTTGTTTGGAAATGATTTCACGGCTAAGCGTTTTCATGCCGCTTTGCAAAGTTTCCCAACCTTGTTTCCAAAGGGCGGGCGTTTGCATTCCGTTTTTGGTTTCCGAAGATTTCGCGGCGGGCAAAGGCATTGCCGGCGATCGGCTTAACGCTTCCAAAAACGACGTTCCCGTCTGCGCGGCTTTGATATCGGCTTCCAAATATTTCCTTTTATCCCTCAGACGGGTCAGTTCGTTTTGAAGTTTTTCTTCTTCTTTAACGGCAGGATTTGATTGAAAAACATGTTTTGTTTCAACAGAGCCTATCGTAAAAGATTTTTGCCCTTTTCCCGAAACGCGCACGGAATCCGTAATCAATCCCGAAGGCAGATTGTCAAAAACTATTGTGTTTTTTCCCGCGGGCAAATCAAACTTTGCCTTGCGTTCGACATTGGCGCGATCGGGGAAAACGGTAACCGCCGTAATGTCCGAAACGGCGGCAATATCGGCGGCAAACGACGGAAACGGTGCAAAAAGCACAGATAAAAATAAAAAATGTTTCAGCATTAAGCCCCCTTTTTTTCGGATTTTATTCGTTATACTCAAAAGGAACAAGCATCCCGCCCTGCTCTTTTAAGCGGTTTGCGGAACGTCTGATTTTTAACGGAGATTTGTCCCCCAAAGCACGGCGGTAAATTTCTCCGTAATTTCCCCGTTCGGCAATTGTCCGTTTCAGCCAGTCGGGATCCAGCCCCAAGCCTTTTGATATTGTGGAATCCGCCCCGACAAGGTTGATGATTTCCCTGTCACGCGTATTTTGGTAATCCTCTACCGTCTGGGACGAAATGCCTTTTGCTTCCGCTTTGACCAAAGAATGGAACAGCCAAAACACCGTTTTATAAAATTCGTCATCGCCTTTGCGAATAAAGGCTCCCGTCGGATAAGTCCTGACGATTTCGGGCAAAACGACCAAATCTATGCTTGGCGGCGCTTTTTTGAAATAGTCCGAATGAAATGTTTCCAAACGATCAAAAATCAAATCGCAACGTTTTAAGTACAGCAGTTCTTTCGCCCGTCCCAAATCAGGCAGACTCATTACATTTAAATCAAGCTCGTACTTTTTGTTATAGTAATCCAGTTCCTGCAACAAAAAAGACGATCGTTCAACGCAAACCTTTTTGCCCGCATAATCTTTCATAGACGTCGCCTCGGGATTATAGTGCCCTAAAAACGTCAGTGCGGAATAATAAAATACCGCGGGGAACATGGCCTGTTGCGTCGTATCCGTTTTATACGTCCATGGCGTTGCCGCCGTTAAAACGTCGATTTTTCCTTCGTTTAAAAGCTTAAAGCCTTCTTCGTGATTGACGGCAACGGGAACAACGGCGTCGCTTCGTCCGATAACGGCAGTGGCTATCGCCCGACATATTTCAATGTCAATGCCCTGCCATTCTTTGTTTTCATCCTGATACGCATACGCGTTTGCCGTCGTGCGCACGCCGCAACGCAAAACACCCGAACGTTTGATGCGTTCCATGTCCGCCCCCGCAAATGCGCGCGGACACAAAAAACACAACAGCAAAAAAGCCAAGAAAAATTTCCGTTTGTCCGTCATTGAAAATCCCGTATTTTCCAAAAATTCGTCTTAATATACCCGAATTATAAAAAAGAGTGTACCGCGATTCTTGTTTTCTGGTATTTTTGTTATAGGCTCTGATCCGAAAGGAAAATAAAAATGCGTCTGCGCCCGTTGTTTTTGATGTTCTTTTTATTGATTGCCCCGTGCCTGCAAGCGGCACAGCCTTCGCCTCAGGAATGGCTGGACGTGCGGGGGAAAGAGCTGTTGAAAGTTCTTTCGGAAAAAAACACGAAACAACGTTTTGCAAAAACGCTTCGGCTGGCGGACAACGTTTTTAATTCCAAAGAATTGTCCAGACTGGCTTTGGGACGGTTCTGGATCGAATTTTCCGACGAGCAAAAGGCTAAATATTCCGACATTTTCTTAAAATATTTCGTCGTAACCTATGCCTCTTCGCCGTTACCGCTGGATTCCGTTTCGTTTAAAATAGGCAAGTCCGTCCCTTCCGGAAAAGACATTCTGGTCAGAACGACCGTCGCATGGAATACGGAAGAAAACGCTTTGCAAAAAGATATGCAGGCAGAGGCTCCTCAAAACAACGGGAAAACAGCCATCGATTTGGTTTTTGCCCTGCGCAAAACAAATGACGGCTACTACATCCGCGATTTTCAAATGGAAGGAAAAAGCGTCCTGTTGTTTTTGCGGGGAAAAATGGAAAAAGAATATACGTCTTGCGAATATTCCCCCGACAAAATGATTGAGGAAATGCAAAAAAAAATCAAAACCGCCGTCGCCAATGCCGATACCATGGATAAAATGAGGGCTCAACGGACAAAGCCGAAGACGAAAGCAATAAAAACACAAAAATAATCCGTGTTTTAAGCTTTGCGACGTTCGACCTTGCCGTCAGATTTTATTTGCCGTATCCCGTCGTATCCAACCATTCCGTCAGACCGGACGTTTCGTCGCCGTATCCTGCCCATCCGTTTTGAATGACTTGACACCCTTTGCATTGAACCGTCAAATCGGAAAACGTCCGTTGAGCTCCGCCGCCGCCGTGCGTAACAAAAGGTATGACCGTCTTGCCCGCAAGATCGTGTTTTTCCAAAAAACTGCTGACCTGAGGCGTGATTGTCCCCCACCAGTTCGGAGAGCCGATGAAAATCACTTCGTATTTGGAAATATCCGGAACAAAAGAAACCAATTCCGGACGATACCCTGATTGAATTTCCTGTTTTGCCTGATTTACCATCGCACGATATTCGGCAGGATACGATCCTTTTGCCTTGATTTCAAAAATGTCTCCTCCGACGTAAAAGTGTATCGCCTCTGCCACCGTTCGCGTATTTCCAGAATACGAATAATATACCGTTAAAATTTCAGGTTTTTGCATTGTGTTGCGCTCCGTTGACACTTCCGCCGAAACACTTCGGATTGCAATGAGAAAAAAGAAAAAAAACGTAAAAAATATCAGCCGTTTCATTTAGTCCCCCTATCATTTTTTAACAGGGTAGTTTTTAGAGCGGACTCTAAGTCAAGGCTTTTTTTTAAACAAACGGATCATACGCCCATTGCAGTAACGCTTGACGTTGTCGGGGACGGCAGGTCGCGTCGGCGGGCATACAGTTGCGTTCGACCTGAGCCTTGTGACGCTTAAAAGCTTTCCACCGTTTTATTTGGATTTCGTCGACACCGGGAATCCGCCGCCCCGAATAATAACGGCAGTACCATTGAAACCAACCGCGCGGATCGGGTTCGATAATCCAACCTTTTGCCCGCCATTCGCTTAACCCCATTCTGGACTTTACCCCGAAACAGTTCAAGCTGACGTCGGGAACCGAAAAAGACATCTTTGCTTTTTCGAACCAGCGTTTCGGAAATTCGTTCAAGCAATCGGTCAAATACTTGCCTTCGAACACGCCGAGTTCAAGCATTTCGGCAGGCGACAGTTCGGGTTCAAAACCGAAGGTGAAATTTTTGCCTTCTTCTTCGGTTCTGTCATATTCGTATCCGTGTTGCATTTTATCAAAGACCGTAACGTGCATAAGACCTCGAAGAGAAACAGCATATCGGACATTAAAAGTCAGACGTTCCGACAAACAAAAACCCTTGAGAAAACGCGAGGTTTTTCAAGTGTTTTCATGGTGGGCGAACAGAGGCTCGAACTCTGGACCCGCTGATTAAGAGTCAGACTAATTCTTTTTATTTTCAATGTGTTAATAAAAAAAATTAGTCAAAAATAGATATTATCCGTTTTTTTTTCAAACAAATCTACCGCTTGACACGGAATCCGCGGTTTGATAGCGTAATGAATGAGGTCTGAAACTCCTCACTAACAACGGCAAACGTCCCGTCAGCACGTCTTTTTTATGCCCGATTTATGCGGGAGGGGTCTATCCGTAAGGACGACCGCACGATTGTTAGCGTGAGTTTCAACCTCCCGCGCCTGACGGTTTCAGGCGGCCTTTTGAAACAGGAACTAACAAATCATGACAAAAATCACAGAATCCGCTGAAACGTTTATTGAAGCGTTTCATTTATTAACGCCGGAACAACAGTTTGACATTCGCGACAAAATGCGTTTGGCCGGGGTAAGCGCCGCGATAGAAATCCTTGAAAAAATGCGGGAGGAGATTCTTAATGAACGCCGTACAAACGTTTGATTTTGACGAAAACCCCGTTCGCGTCATTGAAAAGGACGGGGAGCCGTGGTTCGTCGCCGCCGACGTCGCGCGGGTGTTGGAATATCGTAACGCGCCTGATGCCGTTCGCGTTCTGGATGATGATGAAGCTGATACGCACATTATGCGTACCAGCTCAGCGAACGGCACAGAACAGACGCGGGAGGTTACTATTATTAACGAAAGCGGACTGTATCATCTGATTATTGTCAGCCGCAAACCCGAAGCGAAACGTTTTCGCAAGTGGGTAACGGGCGAAGTATTACCGGCAATCCGCAAAACCGGCAGTTACGTTCTGCCGTCTGATGACGGCGAAGGAGACAACGGCGATCGTACGGACGTTTTGCCCGACCGTTCCACGTCGCAATGGCTGAAGATGATCAGGGAAACCCGTTTGTTGTTCGGTCGCGGCGCGGCGCGGGAAATGTGGGAACGTTCTCCGTTGCCGAAAATCGGCGTTAACGCGTCCGATTTCGCGCCGAAATCCGCGGATGCGGAAAAGGGCGGGCGGTGTTTGGCAATTTTAACCGACGCCGCCGTATCGGACGGGCGCATCGTCCGCGATTTGGTGCGTCAAAACGATGACGAAGCGTTGAAGCGTTGCGGGATGCGGTTCTTTTATCTTGACGGACGGAAATATCTGGCGGTTTCGAACAGACATCCGTTTTTGGATAAATTGTTCCGATCGACGGCGTTCGCGTTCGGGGGATACCGCCGCGCCCTTCGCGGCATTGTCGGCGCGCTGACGGGGCCCGTCATCCGCATCGGGCACGACCATCAGCGATGCACGTTAATTCCCGCCGAAATCATCTAATCAGAAACGGGGCGAAAACGCCCCGTTTTTTAATTGCACAAATCCATAAAGACGACGTTATTTCTGTCGATCTGTAAGACGGTATTGAGCGTATCGTGTTTGTAATCCGGATAAACCGGCTCATAAATCTCGCAAAAACTACCGTTTAAACCTGTCGTGCAACCGCTCAACAACATCAGGATCGCGTAAAGTCTGCCTTGCCTTGTGAGCAGCTGACAGACAGTCGGAGCGTTCTTTCTCCCTTTCATATTCTCCATCCTTTTTGCCTGCAAAATAAACCGTCATAAGCGACAGGAGCGTCAACAGCCCCTGCCGCAATAAAGCAAAAAGGCGGTCAAGCATTGCTGACAGCCCGAGTATGTTCCAAAATGGAACATACTGCCTTATTTTCAGAAAAACAGATGCGTTCGGCATATTCGGCTTTTTTGCCGATATTAAATTCGGATACCGGGCGAAAATACCCCATAACGCGCGTCCATACTTCACACGGTTGGCGTTCCGAATCCGAAAGTTTGATTTCTTTTTCTTCGCTCATATCGCCCCCGAACTAAGCAGTGCATTAACGAATTCTGTTAGCTTTTGCGCCACTTCCGGCGACAAAGCAACCCCAAAAGCAGAACAGAGCGCCCCCGCGACAAAGGAAACTATTTTTCCCGCCTGCGGCTTCAAGACCGACCATAATTGGACTAAAAAATTTTTCATTTTTTTTCTCCTTTGTTATTAGTAGCCCCAAATAACGCCTTGAGGCAGCTCGTCGGAATCGTCGATGTGAATAAAGCTGTCCCCGACGCCGATCCGATTAAAACCCAATTCAATCGCTGCGCTGATAATGACAAAGCGTTTATGCGAATCCGTACAGGCAATATCTGCGGCACGCCCTTGTACGTGCGCCGAATTAACTTTCGATCCGATTTTGGCGTTGTGATCCGGACACCGATACCCGCTGTTGATATTTAAAGGAAAACCGCACGCCTCACGCAACGCGTTCAATTTCCCCATAAAATCCCGATTCATATCCGCTCGCCCGCAACACGGACATGCCATTTCTGATTCTGCAAAATAACTTTTAGTCATTCTTCAATTCTCCCCCTTAGCAACAAATCCTTCAGCTCGTCTATTTTCCCCTCAAGGCGCAAAAGAGCCGATGCCGTCGCATACGTCTGGGCGACATGTACTTTGTGGTCGCGAAACTCTCTTTCAAGCCTGTCCAAATCGCCCCGAACGGCTTGAATTTCCCGCCATAAAAAAGCAATCAAGGGCAAAATCACTATTTCAACCAATTTTATGAGGGTATCCCAATCCATATCCCCTCCCACATCAGCAAAAAAACAATGCCGCCAGCGGCGAACTCGGCGGCTTTGGTGTACCACGCCGTCGGCAACAGTTTGCCGCACCCGCCATATATACCGGCAACAAAGAACCCCGCCGTTAAAAACCACACGTTAGGAACGGCAAGCGCGACAAGTACGGCAGGAGCGGTGTATCTAAGGAACATGCCCGTTACATTTCCCTTGAAATTGTAGTAATTACCCTCGCCGTAAATCTTGCGCAAGCACCAATCGACCCACTTTATGCGCCCTTCGTCGGGGGCTTCAGAATTGACGATGAAGTAATCGCCGTGTCCTTTTGCCCAATACATTAAAAAAGCTGCTTGCGCCGCCCAAAACCGCCAATCAAGCCAAAAAGCTGCGTATCCCCCAGCGTAGTACATAGCGGCGACGGTCAGGACAAGGGCAACGTACTTAATAATTCGCGGGGCATCCCAAATCGGCGTCGCGCTGATGCCGCCGCCGAACCAAGCGCGCCAGAACGCGCCCACCAAAAAAAAGAAAACACTTTCCATTATTCTCCCCCTCAATACGTCCATTCAATAACGACGACCCCCTGCGCTCCCGGATATCCGCCCCCGCCGCCTTGTGTCCCGCCGCCACCTGTACCATAAACAACGCCTCCAAAAGTTCTATCGACAGCCGGAGCTCCAACCGTCACATCCCCGCCCCAC
>ERZ780095.187-NODE-187-length-24572-cov-4.2537_pt1 | contig 24572 bp, 28 predicted proteins | sample MGYA00511574_ERZ780095 | MGnify/ENA primary metagenome ERZ780095 (study PRJEB29588, sample SAMEA2153837) | human gut metagenome | biome: human gut; feature: human-associated habitat; material: faeces | place: Denmark | collected 2008/2010 ...
TTAATCCAAAGTATTCCATAATTAGCGTTGGCAAAAATAATAGATATGGTCATCCCAATAAAGAAGCATTAAATAATTTGAGTGATTCAAAAATATATAGAACAGATCAAGATGGAAGTATTATATTTAAGATTAAAAATAATAAATTAAGAATTGAGACATATAGTCCGTAGAAAGGAGTAGATATGAATTACTACAATGAGATAAAAAATGAATTAGTAAATAATGAGATAAATCGGAAAGTTAAAAATTATTCAATCAACAGAAATGATTTGAATTCTTACTATAACGTTGGCAAATTATTATTAGATGCAGGTAATCAATATGGAGAAAGTATTATTAAAGAGTATTCATTAAGATTGACTGAAGATTTAGGCCCAGGGTATAGTCAAAGAAATTTAAGAAATATGAGACAATTCTATAAAGTTTCTCAAAAATGGCAGACACTGTCTGCCAAATTAAGTTGGAGTCATTATTGTGAAATTCTTTGGTTTGATGATAATAAATTTCAATACTATGTTAAAATAGCTGAATTAAATAATTTATCAATAAGACAGTTAAGAGAAAAAATAAAATCTAACGAATATGAATTAGTGTGATATAATGTCTATAGGATGTGATTATATGCTAATTGTAGAAGTTGGTTTTAAGTTAGATAAGAATTTAGAATATTATGATAGTATTTTAAAACAAAATGGATTAGAAAATGATTTTAATTGCACAACTCATGATATTTACTATACAAATGAAAATTTAAATGATTTGTCTGAGAATCAGATGAAACAAAAATGTATAAGACTGAGAAATGTTAACTTCAAAGATGGATATCAAATTCAAAATAATAAGTATTTTGAATTTGATACTGATGTAGTATCTGAAAAAGAGTTATCAGAATTTGTAAGTAAATTGTTGAAAAATGGATATAGGAAAGTATTTGATACAAAGAAAAATGATCATCATTATTTCAAGGAGGGAATGAATAGTAAAGTTCAATTACAAGAAATTGATGATATCGGATTACTTGTATATTATGATAATTCTATATATTATGATTTACCACTCGATGAACAGAGAAATAAATTGATTGATGAATTAAATAGTTATGGATTTGATTTCAGTTATGATATTTTAGGATTAGATAAATTAAGAACATTATATTATAAAAAGGAAATGTTTAGTAAAAATCAAAATGGTTAAGATTGCAATTTGCAATCTTTTTTCTTTATAAATAAAACGATTCTATCCGTATGCATAAACCCATGTCACCACATGGTGATATTGATCGTATAGGTTATTGTAGGAGTTTATTAGATGATTTTAGAATTGGCAAAGTGTATTTTAATATGAATGAATATAATAATAATGAGTTAGATCTTCGAAAGTTTCTAAAAAAACGTGAAATAGAATATTAAAAAATAAGTGAATAGATGATGGCGATAAAGCGTTAGAAAGTTATCTACTTAGAAATGCAGTATTAGGAAAAACCAATATATTAAGCGGTAGTAAAATATATAGAACAGATAAGCAAGGGAGCATTATGTTTAAGATTAAAAATAATAAATTAAAGGACCTGTAGTCCGTAAAAATGAGCATGATGTTGCCATAATTAAGAGAGGAGTAAATATGAATTATTATAATAAGATAAAGAATGAACTTTTGAATAATGAGATAAATAGAAAAGTTAAAAATTATTCAATTAATAGAGGTGATTTAAACACCTATTATAATGTTGGTAAGTTATTATTAGATGCGGGCAGAAACTATGGAGAGGGAATAATAAAAGAATATTCTCTAAAATTAACGGAGGATTTAAACATTAAATATGATGTATCATCTCTCAATAAAATGAGAAAATTTTATATTTTAATAAAAAAACTGGCGACAGTGTCGCCAAATTTATCATATAGTCATTATGTTGAACTATTACCATATGACGACCTAAATAAAATTAGATATTATATTAAAATAATTAGAGAACAGAATTTATCAGTAAGACAGTTAAGGGAAAGATTAAAATCTGATGAATATGAAAGATTGCCAGAATCTACTAAAAATAAAATTATTAATCAAGATGAATCTAATATAGTTGATTTTGTAAAGAATCCAATTAAAATTAAAAATGCTAATAAGTATACTATATTTTCAGAAAAGGTATTACAAAAATTAATTTTAGAAGATATTGAAAATTTTCTAGAAGAACTAGGCAATGCTTTTACTTTTATTAAAAGTGAATATCCGATTAAGATAGGTGATAGATACAATTATATTTATCTGCTTTTATATAATATTAAGTATAAGTGTTATGTGGTTGTAGAATTAAAGATAACAGAACTTAAGAAAGAGCATACTGGACAAATTATGGCGTATATGAATTATATAGATAAGAATATAAAAACTATTGAAGAAAATGATACAGTAGGAATTATTATTTGTAAGCAAGATAATAAATATGTAATTAAATATTGCTCTGATGAGAGAATAATTGCTAAAGAATATGAATTGGTGTGATATAATAGATATAGATTTGGAGATGATTAGATGAAAATCGAACTTAGTAATTTTACTATTGAATATGACAAAGAGATTGATTATATGTCAAATATAATTTCAACATTAGAAAACAATACCATTGAAATTTTAGAATTTTTTGAACTTGAAAAACTTTCTCAAAAAAAGAAAGTAGTGATTTTTACTGATAGAGAAAAATACAAGAAACATTTGTTGCCATTTGTAAAAGAATTTAAAGAATGGATGTGTGCAGATACATATGATGGTAATATTAACTTGTTAGAAATTTCTGAAGCAAGAAAATCTAAAGAACATGAAAATATGGATATGGATGAATTTATAAAATGCATACTACATGAGTTTGTGCATTCATGTCAGCAAGAGTGGAATGAAAATTCTAAGGGTGTTAGTTGGTATTGGGAAGCATTGGCAACCAATCTAAGTAATCAAGATTATTCACCAGCTAGTTTAGAAGATTGTGATTTTGAAAAATTAAAAAGTGATTTTAATGGAACAGAAAACGGGTATAGTTACTCATATACTTTAGGAAAATACATGCTAGAAAATTATTCTAAAGAAAAATTGTTAGAATACGTTAAGAATCCAGATCTGTTAAAGCAAGATGCAAATCACATATTTGAAACAGTCAAACAATCACAAAAAAATAAAAAATTATAGAAATAGGAATTATCAATTTGATAGTTCTTTTTATTCGACTTACTTTTTGACAACAACTACATGGTGATATTGATCATATAGGTTATTGTAGGAGTTTATTAGATGATTTTAGGATTGGCAAAGTGTATTTTAATATGAATGAATATAATAATAATGAGTTAAGTCTTCAAAAATCTTTGAAAATATCAAATATATAGGTGAAGATGGCCATGAATATTGGCTGGTGAGGGAATTGATGTCAGCATTTGGATATAGTAAATGGGAAAATTTCAACAAAGTAATAGAAAAGGCAATTTAAGCTTGTTAAAACAGTAGTATTGATTATAAAGAACGTTTTCCTGATGTCAGGAAAACGTTAGAAATGCCTAATAATGTAGTTAAAAAATAATTGATTATAAACTTTCGAGATATGCATGCTATCTTATTGTACAAAATGGTGATTCTAGAAAAAAGACAATAGCATTTGTTCAAACTTATTTTGCAATTCAAACAAGAAAACAAGAACTTTCCGAAAAAGAATATTATGGGTTTACTGAAGATGAAAAAAGATTATACAGAAGAAATCAGGAAAGAAAAGTCAATTATAATTTAAATAAAACGGCAGTTAATAGTGGAGTAAAAGAATTGGCTAGGTTTCATAATGCGGAGTACAAAGAACTATATAATGGTGAAACTGCCAATGATATTGCTAAGAGAAAAGGACTAAGATATAGAGAAGATATATTAGATAATATGGATAGTGAAGAACTAGCTGACAATACATTTAGAATTGCTCAAACAGATGTTAAATTAAAAAGAAATAATGTAGATAATGAATATACTGCAAATTTTGCTCATTATGAAGTTAGCAGAGAAGTAAGAAACAGTATTAAAAGATTAGGTGGTACTATGTCAGAAAACTTATCTACATCTGATAAAAGTCTAAAAGAATTAGAAAAAGGAAATAAAAAATTAAATGAATAGATAAAATCTATGATATAATAACTACAGGATGTGATAACGATGAGGAATAAGTTATTTAAAATAATGTGGATCATAAGTATGATTATTGAGATTTTGGTATTTATTATGGTCAATTTTATTTATAAAAATACTTATGAAGTATATAATAGTACTAACTATTTAGCTTTAGCAGTCATAGAATTAATAAATATAATATTTGGAATATTACTATTTAATAAGAAAGATAATAAATTAATAAAGATTTTGTACATAGTTTTTATCATAATTACTTTTTTAATTCCGATATATCATAATGGTAACACCTATGCACCTACCGGCCCTGGAAGTGAACTTATGGGAATAGCATTTAAAGAAAGATATTTAAATGTCTATGGCATAAACATTATTAGAATTTTTGAGTTTATTGGATTATTTTAGGATAAATAAAGTCTATTTTAATGCAAATGAATATAATAATAATGAGTTTCATCTTCAAAAGTTTTTAAAAAAACGTGAAATAGAATATGAAAAAATAAGGGAAATGAAATTTGTGGTTGGTAAGTTTTTTGCTTAGACACTAAGCATTGATTTTGATAATGAAAATGATTCTAGTATTATACTAGCAATATTTAGTAATGAAAAAGTCGCACCACTGGTGCAATAATTAAGCTGGAGCCAATGTTTAATATTATTTCCAATTAAAGATGTAAATGAAATTTTTTATTATGCTTTGCAAGTCAAAAATAGAAGATTATCTAAAAGGCAATTAGAAGAAATAGTTAGAAATGAGGAATATTATAGATTATCAATTGAGACAAAAGAAAAATTGATAAGCAATAATAGCTTAGAAGTTAAAGATTTAGTGCCAAATTGTTAAAATAAATGTAGGAGGTATTATATGAAACTTATGATAAAACAATCAAGTTGGTCTGGTTGGTCAGAAGATTATAAACCAAAAGAAATTGAAAGAAAATATGATGTTAATCTTAATAAAAAATATGTTATAGATTCTTCAACTATTTCATTTATGAAAGATGGTAATTTAGTAAAAGAAAATAGAGAAATATTTTCATTTGATATTATAGAGATCAATGAAGATAATATAAAGATTCGTACATATCAACCATTTTCTGATGGTGATAACGGAAGAGTGAATTTGTTAAGCAATAAAAAAGAATTTACAATTTCTTATGGGCAACCACTAGAGTTAACAACACCTACTATGGATTATGGGAAAATTTTTATTCTTTCACTAATAAAATAACTTATAATAAATAAAATTTTAAATAAAAGTGTAACATTTGAAATTATTATCCATAATATATAGTGTGACGCTAACGTTAGCGTTTATATAGATTGAGGGCTATTGCTAGTCCTCTTTTAATATATAATGTTATTATAAATAAGCTATAATTTCTTAACTTTTGGTTTATTTTCTGTTATAAATTTACTTAACTCGTTATTTAAATCAAGCTTTCCTGGATTATTAATTTTACTTATTATTACATTATCTATAAAATCTTTTATATATGGGTATTTATTTTTAATCAGATATTTTCCATGCTCATCATAAAAATTAATTTTTTCTTTATAATATGGATCTAGGTATAATACTAAATCACCTTCACCTATATATTCATTTATACTATTATTTGTGTACAGCATTATATCATTTTCTTTATCAATTCTAGATAATGAACTATCGGTTATTATGGCACAATTATATATCTTATCAGGCTCTTTATACATATACATTTCATCAAAATCTATTAATGTTACTGATATGTTTCCATTTTCAAAAGTATAATTTTTTCCCTCAAATTCACTAATTAATTTGCAAGTATTGGTCCTATTTGTTTAAGAGTAAAGAAGGAACTATTATAAATTGATTCAAACAATTTACTTCTTCTGTTTATAATATTGCTATATTTTTTTCTGATTTGTTTTTCTTTTAGGTCTTGATACCTATCAAGTGCTTTTAATTTTTCTTCTTTTTCTTTTTCTAAATTTTCTAGTTCCTTTAAGTAATTTTTAAAAATGTTATTTAAATTATCTATTTCTTTTATCATAGCTGGCCTCCTAAAAAGAGTATAACATGTTTTAAATTTTATACTTATATAAATTCATAATGACAAGTATAATAAAAAATTATGATGATTTTATCTATAAAATACTTGAATTTATTACTAAATGTGGTTGTAAGACAATATGCTTAAATGAATATACTTGAAAAAAAGTGAAAAATATGGTAATATGGATAAGTCAATGAGAAAAAGGAATACATTGAGGTGTTGAATAGATGAGTAACGAAAAGAAACTTCGTGATATGCAATATGTTAATATTGTTGAAGATATATTAAATAATAAAGAATTTGGTAAAACTAAAGAAATAGTTCATCATGGTTTAGATAGAATGGGGCATTCACTAAGGGTTTCTTATTATTCTTATAAGATTAGTAAGATTCTTGGACTTGATTATAAAAGTGCTGCTAGAGCTGGACTTTTACATGACTTTTTCTTGCAAAATAATCAAGAAAGCAATTTAAAAGAAAGAGCACAAACATTAGTAAAACATCCACAATATGCAGTAGAAAATGCATCAAAAGAGTTTAGACTTAATGAACTAGAAAAAGATATAATAACTACACATATGTTCCCAGTAGCTCCTAAAATACCAAGATATTTAGAAAGCTGGGTTGTAAACTTAGTTGATGATGCTGTTGCAATCGCTGAGGTTGGTTATAGTGCTAGAAACAAAGTTACATATGCGCTTAACTTTATATTAATTTTTGTTTTTGCTAACCTAAGGTAATCTTAGGTTTTACTATGTTCTCGTAGCTCAGTAGGATAGAGCGGTCGCCTCCTAAGCGACAGGTCGTTGGTTCGATTCCAATCGGGAACACCACTTGATATTAGGGACTGTATAAGTCCTTTTATTATATAATTTTGTATGGATGGTGATAGTGTGGATATTGAATATGAATGTAGGGTTTTAGAAATTGGCGTTGATAGTTTTATGAAGTTACTAGAAGATAATGGTGCAATAAAAAAGGGTGAGTATTTTCAAAAAAGGAATGTATATGATTTTAAACCAGTTGATCCAAATAAATGGATAAGGTTAAGAAGCAATGGAGATGTTGTTACATTAACGTTAAAAAAATTAGAAGACAGAAATAGTATTGAAGGCACTAAAGAACTAGAAATAGAGGTTTCAAGTTTTGAACAAACAGATGCAATACTAAATGAATTAGGATATCATTCAAGAACCTATCAGGAAAATAGAAGAATTTCTTATATCTTAGATGATGTAGAAATTGATATAGATACATGGCCATTAATACCTACATATGCTGAATTAGAAGGAAAAAACAAAGAAGATATTGAAAAATTGATTGAAAAATTAAATTTGGATAGAAATAAGATAACTACATATGATGTAACAAGTATTTATAATGAAATATACAACATAGATGTTATGAAAATTAAGTCGCTTAAATTTAACTAGGTTAGTGTTTATTCACTAATCTTTTTATTATTTAAGATTATAAATCCTATAAAAAATTGATATTGGTAAAATATATATAACTTCTATATAATTATTTTAAATTTAACAACGGGCGCTTAACTCTATTAAATAGGAGGAAGATATGAATATATTTTGCAATACGGAATTTTTAAAAAATGAAATAGAAGAAACAAGAAAAAAAGATATGGAAGCTGAGGTAGAGTGTGAAAGAATAAAGTTTAATAACAGAGTAGTTAGGGAAAGTATGTTTAATACACTTGAGTCATTTAATGATTTAATTGTAAATAATTCAAATTTTAATCTAAATATGATTGGAAACTTCTTATCAAAGTTACTTTCTGTTACTCAAGGTAGGGAATATGAGTTTAAATGTACTAATAATTATATTGAAACTATAGTATATCAAAGCCCATTTCCTAGAAGTGAAAAATGTTTTTATAATGTTTATTACTTAATACCTAAACTTAGTTTAGAACCACCTAGGGAAGAAAAAATAACCTATGGAGTTGAAAAATCTTTTTTTGATATAAATAGTGAAATAATAGTTTTAAGAAAAGATAATATGATTAATAAGAGAAATAATGATATTAGTTTTTATGATAAGAATGGTAATAAAAGTATAAATACTAAAAATATCGATGTAGTTTATCAATTTATAAATGAATTAATAAACTATAGGATAGATAACAATGTGGATGAAATACCTGCTTTTGAAATTGATAACTTTATACAAAAGTATTCCCCACAATTAAAAAAAGTTAAGCATCTTTAACTTTCTTCTTTTCTACTATATCTAATATGTGACTACTTGCCCCTAGGAGTTCTTTTCTTTCACAAGTTTTAAGATGATACTCAATAAATAAATTAAATTCTTCTTCTGATAGAGAATTTATAACATTTCTTATATAATCAGATGGTCCATCTTGTGCGACTATCTTTTTTCTTTTTAATCCTGATAATTTATTATATTTATTAATATCTTCTAATCTAACCATTGAATATAAGTCATCACTTTTTGATTTTATATGAAAATCTTTATCTATTAATTCTTCTTTTATAGAACTTTTTATATATCCATCAATAAAACCATGTTTTATAATACAATACTCATTCATATAGTAACTAATCAGAATAATTCCATCATCTTTTAATATCCTTTTTGCTTCACTTAGTGCTTTTAATTTTTCCTCTTCACTTATTAAATGATACATTGGTCCAAATAAAAGCACTATATCAAATGTTTTATCTTTAAATCTTTTCATATTAAGTGCATTTCCTTGATATGATTTTATATTAGGATTTGCTTTTTTAATATACATTAAGTTATGTTTAACTAGTTCAACTGCAGTTACATCATATCCTTCGTTATGTAAAGCAATAGAGTATTTTCCAGTGCCAGCTCCAACATCAATTATTTTTGGATTCTTTTTTGTTTTTAAATATTTATGAATATATTTCATTGTGGTAATATATTCAACTATACCATGTCTTCTAGTAAGACGTTTATCTTCATTAAATTTATTATAATATTTAATTAAATTTTCTTCATTCATAATATTTCACCAATTTCTAGAGTTTATTATACATTAATAAGAGTAAATATTGTAAAAAATGTTTAAAAAGATTAAAAAATATTATATAATGTAACTAGTTTTGAGGTGAATAAAATGACAAATAAAGATTTAGCTGATTTAATATTTCCAAATTTAGAGCATGATGTTGAATATTATGAAGCACTATATCCAGAAAGGAATTTAAAAGAAGGAGAGAAAGTAACAAGATTTGCGCCATCTCCAACGGGATATTTACATATAGGTGGTTTTTTTCAAGCACTTATAGATTATGTGTTAGCTAAAAATTCTAATGGTATTTTCTACTTAAGAAATGAAGATACAGATAAAGCAAGAGAAGTTGATACTGCAGTAGAACTTATAATGAAGACTCTAAATCAATATGGGCTAGTACCAGATGAGTATGAATATGAAGGAAAAATAGTTGGAGAATATGGTCCATATATTCAAAGTGAGAGAAAAGAAATATACCATGCTTATATAAAAAGATTAATTGAAATTGGCAGAGCTTATCCTTGTTTTTGTACAAGAGAAGAATTAAATGAAATGAGACAAAAACAAGAAGAAAGAAAGAAAAGAACTGGTTATTATGGGTCATATGCTAAATGTAGAAAGTTAAGTGTTGAAGAACAAATAGAAAAGATAAAAGCAAATACTCCATATGTTATAAGATTTAGATCTAATGGAGATTTTGATAATAAAATAGTATTTGAGGATTTAGTAAAGGGTAGATTAAGTTTAAGTGAGAATGATATAGATGATGTAATAATGAAAAGTGATAATATGCTTCCTACTTATCATTTTGCTCATGTTGTAGATGATCATTTGATGCATACTACTCATGTTGTAAGAGGAGAAGAATGGTTACCTAGTGTTACTAAACATATTGAAATGTTTAAGGCTTTTGGTTTTAAGCCACCTAAATATATTCATACTCCATTAATAATTAAAAGAGATGGAGACTCTGTAAGAAAAATAAGTAAAAGAAAAGACCCAGAAGCATCTATGAGTTATTATACAGAAAAAGGATATCCAGAAGAAGCAGTAATTGAAGCACTTATGACTATAATTAATTCTAATTATGAAGAGTGGCATACTAATAATCCAGATAAAACATTTAGAGATTTTACTTTTTCTCCAAAGAAAATGTCATCTTCAGGAGCATTATTTGACTTAGAAAAATTAAATAATATATCACGTGATGTAATATCTAAAATGACTAAAGAGGAATTATTAGAAAGATCACTTAATTGGGCAAATAAGTTTGATGAAGAACTAAAAGAGTTAATTGAAAAAGATAAAGAATATTATATGAATATAATTAATATAGAAAGATGTCAAAAAAAGCCTAGAAAAGATTATGAGACTTACTCTGATATAAAAAATTATATTTGGTATATGTATGATGAGTTGTTTATAAAAGAAGATAAGACTTATGAATTCAATGGAATAGATATAGAAGAAGTAAGAAATGTATTAAAGACTTATTTTGATAAATATTATGATGTTTCATTTGATAAGGATACTTGGTTTAATAAAATGAAAGAAGCAGCAGAAGAAATGGGATATTGTGCTAATATGAAAGAGTATAAGCTAAATCCCGATAATTATAAAGGTAGTATTGCAGACTTTAGTATGATTATTAGGGTAGCTTTAACTACTAAAACAACAACTCCAGATTTATATGAAATAATGAAATTATTAGGTACAGATAGAATTAAGGAAAGAATCGCGCTTATTTAGGCGTGATTTTTTAATGACTAAATGTGACTAATTTCGACATTTTTATTGCCATAGACTTTTATTTATTATATACTTAATATGGTGATAATATGAAGATAGTTAAGAGGATAATATTCTTATTAGTAGTTTTTTTAATAAATCTGCCTTTAGTTAGTGCACTTAGTGTTGATAATACTGAACTTACAGTAGCAAAAGGAGAAAAGTCAACAGTTGATGTGTATGCTGATTTAAAAGAAGAAACAACTAAGGTTAGTTTTTCACTTGTATATACTACTTATGATGTACCAGCTACTTTTAAAGCGGAAGAAGGTATTACACTTAAAACTAATACAACTAAGAATACATTAACATTTAGTGAAGCACAAAAGGGACAAGTTAAGTTAGGAACTATTGAGATTTCTATTTTAAAAAGTGCAAAAGCAAATAAAGGAACAATAAGACTTAATAGTGCAACTGCAACATCAAAATCTGGTAATATTTCTAAATTAGATCCGGTAGAACTTACAGTTACAATTGGGACAAGTACTAATAATAGTACTAGTGTAAAAGAGAGTAATCTATTAAAAGGAATAACTTCAAAGATAGTTAATATAGATTTAAAAGATAATGTATATACATATGAGGTTAATGTTAAGGAAGATGTTAAAGAACTTGATTTAGTTGCAGTACCAAAAGATGAAAAGTCTAAGGTTGTAATATCAAGTCAAAAAATAAGTGATTTAAAAGATGGCAAGATAACTATTAATGTTACATCACCTTCAAATACAAAAGAAGAATATACAGTAAAAGTTAATGTGTTAAAAACAGATAAAGTAGAAATTGATAAAGAAGAATTTAAAGCTGATTCTTCATATAAAGGGAAATGGGTAGTAATAATAATTGTTTCAGTAGTAGCCTTATTGTTTGGGTTTACTCTTAGCAAGAAAGAAGGTAAGTAGGATGTATTCAAAGTATATTAAAAGAGTTTTAGATGTTTTGTTTTCGGTAGTGCTTTTAATATTATTATCTCCTATTTTCTTGGTGGTAGCAGTTGCGATTAAATTAGATTCAAAAGGACCGGTAATATTTAAACAAATTAGAAGTGGTAAAAATAGTGTGCCATTTAAACTTTATAAATTTAGAAGCATGAGTGCAAGTAATGATGTTTATAATTCAAGCGAGGAAGATCAAGTAACTAAAGTTGGGAGAGTTATTAGAAAATTATCTTTAGATGAGCTTCCACAACTTATAAATATAATCAAGGGTGATATGTCTTTTATCGGACCTAGACCTTGGATTTTAGAGTATGCAGAAAATTTTAATAAGCATCAAATGAGAAGATTAGATGTGTTACCTGGCATAACTGGACTTGCACAATGTAGTGGTAGAAATAATCTTAGTATTAAAGAAAGAATTAATATAGATATATATTATGTTAAACATGTTTCATTTAAAATGGATGTCATGATTGTTTTAAAAACTATTAAATGTATAGTAAAACGAGAGGGATTTAGTAATAGTAAATCTGCAATACATGATGAAATTAAAGCACTTTATAAGCAAAACAATCCTAAGAGGAAAGAATATTATAAGTTTAACTATAAAGATATGAAAAAGAAAAAAGAGGTTACTTCAGATACTATGTCAAATTTAAATTTAGCTGAAGAGTTAGATGATTCATTATTAGTAGGGAGTGGTGCTTGATGAAAAACGAAAAAGTAAGTATTATTATTCCTGTTTATAATGCTTCTCTTTTTTTAAATGATACAATTAAAACAATACAAGATCAAACCTACGATAATTGGGAGGCAATTTTTGTAAATGATTGTTCAAAAGACGATTCGGTATCAATAATTAAAAAAGCACAAAAAGCAGATAAAAGAATAACACTGTTAGAAAATAAAAAAAATAGTGGGGCAGCCATAACAAGGAATAATGGTATAAAATATGCAACTGGCAGATATATTTGCTTTTTAGATGCAGATGATTTATGGGATAAAAACAAATTAAAAAAACAGCTTAAATTTATGAATGAGAGAAAATCTGCTTTTTCATTTACGGGGTATGAATTTGCAGATTCTGACGGTGTTCCTAATGGCAAAAAAGTATTTGTACCTTCTAAAATAAATTATAGACAAGCATTAAAAAACACAACTATATGGACAAGTACGGTTATGCTTGATATGTCTATGTTAAAAAAAGAAAATATATATATGCCAAACGTAAGACGAGGTCAAGATACTGCGACTTGGTGGAAAATCTTGAAAGTGATTGAGAAAGCAGATGGATATAATGAAATATTATCTTATTACAGAAGGACATCAGAAAGTTTATCTGCTAATAAGATTAAGGCATTAAAAAGGACTTGGAACCTATATAGAAATGTTGAACATTTGAGCTTAATAAGAAGTTTATATAACTTTACATGGTATTGTTTTAATGCAGTTAGGAGAAGAATATAATGTTATCGCGAATCAAAAACTATATAAAAAAATGGGATTGGCTTGGTTGTGTACTAAAAGTAATAAATATTAAATATGATGCATTTATATCGAGGTTTTATAGCGAAGATAAGTATATAATAAGGCAATATAAAAAGAGAACAGGTAAGAAATTAAATTTAGAAGATCCAAAAACTTTTAATGAAAAAATTCAATGGTTAAAACTTTTTTACAAAAATCCTATAATGCATGATTGTGTTGATAAATATGAAGTCAGAAAAATTGTAAAGAAAAATATTAAAGATGATATTTTAGTAAAAAATTATGGTATATGGGACAAATTTGATGATATTGATTTTGAAAAGCTTCCTGAAGAATTTGTATTAAAGTTAACTAATGGAAGTTCATTTAATTATATTTGTAAAAATAAATCAAAAAAAGAAATACGCAAAATGCGAAGAAGATTTAAAATGTGGCAAAAGGTTGATTATTATAAATATGCTAAAGAATGGGCATATAAGGGTGTAAAAAACAGAATAATATGTGAAGAATTGTTAAAACCATCAGATGGTGTTCCACCAGAAGATTATCGATTTTTTTGTTTCAATGGAAAAGTGGAATTCTTTTCTGTTGATTATGACTCAGTTATAAACGGAATAAAAACATCAGATTACAAAAGAAATGTTTATGATAAAAGTGGAAATAAAATAGATGCAAGAATTAAATATCCAAATAAAGAGGAAATTATCACTGAAAAAAATCCACTTATTAAAAAAATGATAAACTATTCAGAAATATTATCAAAGAATTTCCCACATGCACGAATCGACTTTTATTGCTTTGATGGAAAGATATATTTTGGTGAAATCACGTTTTATCATGCTTCTGGGTATCAAAAAATTATGCCTGAAAAATTTGATATTAAATTAGGTAATTTGATTCAACTAGAGAAGATAAAAAAGGCAGGACAATGTGCTGATGAAAAAAATTAAGATTTTATATATAATTAGTAATATAGCATGTAAAAGTGGTGTTTCAAGTTCTGTAATGAATTATTATAGAAGGATTGATCACAAAAAATTCCAAATTGATTTTTTGCTATTTAAAAAGTATGATGAATCATATGAAAAAGAATTAGTCGAAAATGGTAGCAATATATATTATATAAATTCAAAATATAGCATATTCGATTATTTCAACATAAAAAAAGAAATTAAACAATTTTTTAAAAGACATAAGTATGATATTGTTGAATTACATTCTCCAACATTATCATATTTAGTTGCCGATCAATTAGATAAATTTAATGTTCCAAATAGGATAATTCATACTCATTCTACAATAATGTCTTCTAATGTTGTAAAAAACTTGATTAATCATATATTAAATTTTAATTGCTTAAAGTACTTTAATGTTTATTTTTCCTGTTCAAGCAAGTCTGGAAGTTATTGGTATAACAATCAAATAATAAATTCTGACAAATATTTTTTAATATTAAATGGTATAGATTTAACAAAATATAAACATGATGATGATAAAGGGGAAAGCATTAGAAAAAAATTAAATATTAAAAATAATAAAACAGTGGCTTTTGTTGGTAGAATGTCAAAAGATAAAAATATTTCATTTTTAAGTAAAATAGTCAAAAGTACAATAGATAAAGATAAAAATATAAAATTTATATTTATTGGTGATGGTAATGAATTAAATAAATTAAAGAATTCCACTAAAAAATATAACAATAATGTAATTTTCTTAGGATTAAGAAACGATGTTAATGAATTACTAAATGCATTTGATATGGTTATACTTCCTTCAAAAAGAGAAGGAATGCCTATGGTATTGATAGAGGCTCAAGCAACTGGTGTTACTTGTATTGCATCTGATACTATTACTCAAGAAGCTAATATAGGATTGGTATCATTTGTTCCTCTTATTAAAGATAAATGGGTAGAAGCAATATTAAGTACAAAAATGAACGCTGATATTGACGAAAGTCGTATTAATAGGCAAAAATTTGATATACAAAATTGCACAAAAGAATTAGAAAAAATATATATTGATTTATTTAAGGGAAGTGAAGTTTAGTGGTATATAAGTTCTATAGACTTGAAAATTTTTTATATAGGATTAAATTAATTCCTTTAGCTATTATAGTCAGAGCTCTTATGAGGATAATATTTTCTTGTGATATACCATATAAAGCAGTGATTGGAAAAGGTACTACTTTTCCTCATTTAGCTTTGGGAGTTGTAATACATGAACGAGCAAAAATAGGTAGCAATTGTAAAATATTGCAAGGTGTTACTATTGGTGGTAGAGCTGGTTATAATGAAGTTCCAATAATTGGTAACAATATTTTGGTGGGTGCCAATTCTACAATAATGGGCCCAATAAAAATAGGTGATAATAGTACAATTGGTGCAGGTAGTGTGGTTTTGCATGATGTTGATGAAGGAGATGTAGTCGCTGGGGTACCGGCAAAATCAATAAAAAAAAATAAATAGAGAAAGGTGATAATATGTATAGTTTAGCATTATTGGCATTTTTTTGTTCGCCAATTATTTCAATATTAGTATGTATGATTTTTATGATGTTTTCAAAAAAGTCATATTTATACTGCATATTAATTGCGATAACGCTTTCTATTGTTGCTTTTTTCTTTGCTCCTCCACCTTCATATGATTTATATAGAATTTTTGAAAAAATAGAATGGTTTAAGAATATGAATATTCTTGAATTTTTAAAAATATATTCATCAAATCTCGAAATTGGTTTTAACTTTGTTTTATTGTTAATTGTTAAGAACCTTAACAAACATTTTGTTCCAATGATTTTTTCGTTGATTGGATATTTGATAATGTTTTATATAATTTGTGATTATTCGAAAATTAAAAAAATTTCTTCTTCAAAAACAGCATTTATAATAATTGTCTTTTTGTTGTCTTATCAACATATGTATTTAATTAGTGGCATAAGAAATTTTATAGCTATAATATTCTTTGTTTTATTATTATATATCGAAAAAATTAAGAAAAAAGAAAATATAATTACTCACATATTATATATTATTCCGCTACTTTTTCACAATTCTATGTTTGTATTTATATTGTTTAGATTATTAATAGAGTTTAAAGATAAAATATCAGAAAAAATCGTTGCATTTGTTTCTGCAATTACTTTATTTGCTCCGTTTTTAATATTAAAAATATTGGAACTATTTAATAATAATAGTGTTATGTTTAATATCTATACTAAATTTAATGGATATATAAACAATAATTCGAAATTTTATCAGTTTTTGATTGTTGCAAGCATGATATTACAATTATTTATGTATGCATATACCTTTTTTTACACAAAGAAAGTTGGCTTTACAAATACTAAATTTCATCAATATACAAAATATATGATAATATTAGCAATTAGTCTTATACCTTATCCTGTACTATTTGATAGAGTATTAGTTTTATTATCATGTTTAACTGTTGTTACTTTAATAGACTATGTTGATTCTATAAGCTCTATTAATAAGTATAACAAATTTTTTTGCTATTTGATGATATTAATAATTGCAATGTTTTTATTTAGAAATCAGGTACATAATTATTTCTATGATATTAAGTCAGCAATCAATATAGTTGCTAACAATAACCTATATAATTTATTAAAACTAATGGGGGTGATTAAATGATAAGCGTAATTATTCCAACATATAAGCGCAGCGAAAATTTAGCAAATGCAATAGAGAGTGTTTTAAGTCAAAATGGTGACTTTGAACTTATTGTAGTTGATGACAATGATCCAAATACTGAGTATAGAAAAGCAAATGAAAAATTGATTGAAAAATATATAGATAATAGTAGATTTACTTATATTAAGCATAATAAAAACAAAAATGGTGCAGCTGCAAGAAATACTGGTATAAATGCTTCAAAAGGTGACTATGTAACTTTTCTAGATGATGATGATATATTTTGTGATAATAGAATAAAAAAAGTTGAGGAAGTAATAAAAAAGGAAAATCCAGATTTTATATGTACTGGAATAATAATTAAAAAAAATGGGATTGTTGAAAGAAACATTGTACCAAATTTAAGTAAAGATATTACCAAATTACAAATAGATTTGTTAAATCAAAAGTCTTTTTTTGGAACCGGAAGTAACATTATATGTAGAAAAGAAATTGTTACTAAAATCAAAGGCTTTGATGAAAAATTTAGAAGAAATCAAGATATTGAGTTTGCAATTAGAGCTCTTGATTATGCAAAAAAAGTAAAATGTATTCCAGAACTATTAGTAATTAAAAATGTAGATGATTATATGAATGTTCCAACCTTAAAAGTTATGATGGAAACTAAAAATATGTTTTTAAATAAATTTTCATATATATTAGACAAACTTCCTAAAAATGAGAAAAAAGAAATTATTAAAAATAATTATTCAGAGTTGTTAAAGGTTGCCCATTTAAGAGGTGATAGAAATGATATTAGAGAATGTAAAAAATATTTAAAGTCAATTAATCAATATTCAATAATTGATGATATAAAAATCCAACTAAAAATCACAATAAAAGGTCTTTATTTAACAAAAAAAATAAGGAGCTTGATAAAAAAATGAAAAAAGTTTGTTTTATGATGCCTACAATTTTTAATATTGGAGGAGAGCAGAGAGTTGTTTCTGTATTGTGCAATGCATTGAATAAAAGAGGATATAAAGTATCTGCTTTACTTTTTGATAATAGATTTGAAGAAAACTATGAATTATATAATTTAAATAAAGATATAAATATTAAATATGTAGATGGGTATCAAGGTTTTAGTAGAAGACTATGTAGAAAAGTAAGAAATTTAAATAGTAAATATGGATTTTTAAAGAAATTAAATTATATAAATAAATTTTTGGTAAGGCATAGTTTTCCATTTGAAAATGTTGTGAGTCAGCTAGAAAAGATAAAACCAGATATTTTAATTGGTGTAGCTGGTGAATTTAATTTACTTGCATGTTTATTAAAAGATGTTTTCCCAGAAATAAAAATCATTGGATGGCAGCATAGTAGTTTTGATGCATATTTTAACACCAAAGGTAGAAGGCATTATAATGAAAAAGGCTTTTTTGTTGATATGGTAAAAAAACTGGATAAATATATTGTTTTAACAAAAAGTGATAAGCAAAAGATGAAGGAAACATTTAACATTGATGCTACATGTATATATAATATAAAAAGTTTTAACTGCATGAAAAAATCTAATTTATTATCTCATCAATTCATAAGTGTTGGAAGAATGGACAAAGTAAAGGGATTTGACTTGTTAATAGAAGCATATAATGAATTTTACAAAAATAATCCAGCTAGCGATTGGAAATTAGTTATAATAGGTGATGGTGATGAACGAGAATGTTTGGAAAAGCTTATAAAGGCATATAACTTAGAGAAGTGTGTTTTTTTACCAGGGTATAGTAACAATGTTATAGACTACTATCTTAACAGTTCGATTTATATAATGTCATCAAGATGGGAAGGCTTCCCAATGGTATTAAGTGAATGCATGGAACTAGGTTTACCAATTGTTTCTTTTGATATAGATGTAATGAAGGAGTTTATATCAAATGGAAATGATGGAATTTTGGTAGAAAAAGGAAATATACATGATTTGGCTAATGCAATGAAAAAAGTATCAGAGGATGTAAGACTCAGAAAATTTATTGCAAAAAACGAAGCTAAAAAAATAAAAGAACTATCAGAGGATAATATATTAGAGCAATGGGAGCAAATATTTAAGGAGTTTGAAGGCAATGAGAACAGAAAAATCTATTAAAAATATTAAATATTCACTTATAGGACAGATTTCGGCGATAATTATATCCTTAATGTCAAGATTCTTTTTTCTAAAAATTTTAAATTCTACATATCTTGGAATAAATGGTTTGTTTAGTAATGTGCTTACAATGCTATCATTTATAGAGTTAGGAATAGGACCGGCTTTAACATTTTCTTTGTATGAGCCTTTAAAAAGTAACGATAAAGAAAAAACTAAAACTTTATTAAGAATTTTTAAAAAAAGTTATATTATTATAGGTAGTATAATTATTATATTTGGTTTTTTAATAACACCATTGTTGCCAAAGCTGGTAAAAGATTTAAATAGTATACCAAGAATTAATTTAATATATTGGTTATTTGTAATAAATACTGGAGTGTCTTACTTTGGATCTTACAAAAAAACTTTTTTGCTTAGTGATCAAAAAGGATATATAACTTCAAAAATACATTATATATTATATTTTTTAATGAATTTAACTCAAATAGCACTTTTGTATATAACTCATAGCTTTATAATATATTTAATAATTCAAATAGTATTTACTATATTTGAAAACATTTTAGTGGCTATCTATATTAGTAAAAAAGATGAATATGGTTATTTAAAAGAAACAAATGTGAAGTCATTAGATTCAAAAACTAAGGGCAGCATAAAAAGAAATGTTAAGGCTACAGTTATTCATAAATTTGGTTCTGTTGTTGTAACTGCAACTGATAATCTAATATTATCTAGATATGTTGGAATTGTAGCAGTAGGTTTATATTCAAATTATTACTTAATAATTAATAATATTCATAAGATTTTAAAGCAAACATTTAACTCTACAATAGCATCAGTTGGAAATCTGGGTGCAGAAGGTAATAAAGAAAAAATTTTTGAAATTTTTAAACATGTGAACTTTATTAATTATTATTTGAATTCTTTATGTGGAATTTTGATGTTAGTACTATTTCAAGATTTTATAGCACTTTGGCTTGGGAAAAATTATTTATTTGATTTTTCTATAGTTGTTGTTTTGATTCTTTGTTTTTATTTTACGGCCGCTAGAACTAGTGTATTATTATTTAAAGAAGCTCTTGGTTTATACTGGCAAGATAGATATAAAGCATTCTTTGAAGCTATAATTAACTTAGTGGTTTCTATAATTTTGGCAAAAAAAATAGGCGTTATTGGTGTTTTTATAGGAACTTTAATAAGTACATTAACAACTTGTTTTTGGATAGAACCTTATGTTTTATTTAAGGATGGATTAGACAAAAAAAGCACATGGTATTTCAAGGATATATTTTGCAAAACATTATTAACTTGTATAATTGCAGTTATTTGCTTATTTGGTTGTAGCTTTGTAAAAAAAGTTTCACTAGTTGGATTTATAATTAAATTCATTATAAGTTTTATTATAATTAATCTTATATATTATGTTTTATACAAGAATTCTCATGATTATAAATATATTGAATCAATTATAAAAAACAAATTAATAAAGAAGGGAGTAAAAAAATGAAAGTAAAAGATAAGGCTTCTAAAATGACTAAAAAGCTAATTTGTCATATATCACCAGTTTTATTATCTAAAATTCTTTTTTCACATAAATATAAAAAGAAATTAGACTTGGATAATCCCGATTTATTTAATGAAAAGCTCATGTATCTTAAAATTAAAAACTACGACAATAATCCTAATGTTTGGAAATGCTCAGACAAATATTTGGTAAGAGAATATGCAAAAAATCATGGGGTAAAGGAAGATAATTTACCTAATTTGATAGGTACATATACTAATGCAAACGAAATAAATTTTAATGATTTACCAGATAAGTTTGCATTGAAGTGTACACATGGTTGTGGTTTTAATATAATATGTGCGGATAAAACAAAAATTGATACGAAGGATATAACAAAAAAACTAAATAAATGGTTAAAAACCAAGTTTGGATATGAGGGTGCTGAAACTCATTACACACATATTAAGCCTATAATTATTTGTGAGGAATATTTGAATTTTGAAAATGATTTGCCAAATGACTATAAAGTATATTGTTTTAATGGGGTACCTAAAATAGTATTAGTCTGCAGTAATAGAGCAAAAAAATTAAAGTTGAATTTTTTTGACTTAAAGTGGAATGAGTTGATGATAGGTAAATGTGAATACAGAAACACAAAAAAAATCGAAAAGCCATTACATCTTGATGAAATGATAGAAATTTCTAAAAAGGTTTCAAATGACTTTCCATTTGTAAGAGTTGACTTTTATGAATATGGTAATAAAGCGATAATGGGGGAAATGACTTTTACTCCTGCTGCATGTTTAGCAAACTACTATACAGAAGAAGGAGAAAAATACTTGGGATCATTGTTAGAAATAAATTTAGAAGCGAAAGGAAAAAAATAAATGAAAATAGCTGTAGCAGGAACTGGTTATGTTGGTTTATCACTTGCAACATTACTAAGTGAAAAAAATGAAGTGGTAGCATTAGATGTTATACCGGAGAAAGTTGATAAAATCAATAATAGAATTTCTCCAATAAAGGATGAATATATTGAAGAATTTTTTAAAACTAAAAAATTGAATTTAAAGGCTACTTTAGATTTTAAAGAAGCATTTCAAGATGCTGAATATATAATCATTAGTACTCCTACAAATTATGATGATGTGACTAATTATTTTGATACATCCAGTGTAGAAGATATAATAGAAAAAGTAATTTCTATGGGAGTTAAGACTACCATGATTGTAAAATCTACTGTTCCAGTTGGATTTATAGATAATATGAAAGCAAAATATCATATTGATAATATTATTTTCTCACCAGAATTTTTAAGAGAAGGTAAGGCATTGTATGATAATTTATATCCATCTAGAATAATTGTCGGTGAAAAAAGCGAACGTGCTGAAAAATTTGCGAATCTATTAAAAGATGCAGCATTAAAAGACGATGTAGTAATTAAATATATGAACAATACTGAGGCAGAAGCGGTTAAATTATTTGCTAATACTTATTTAGCACTAAGAGTATCATATTTTAATGAATTGGATACTTATGCTGAATTAAAAGGCTTAAACACTAAAGATATTATTGAAGGAATTGGTCTTGATCCTAGAATTGGGGACCACTATAATAATCCATCATTTGGGTATGGCGGTTATTGCTTGCCAAAAGACACTAAACAGTTGCTTGCTAACTATGATCAGGTTCCACAAAATATTATTGAGGCTATAGTTAAATCAAACGACACTAGGAAAGATCATATTACAGATATGGTATGTAAAAAAAATCCAAATGTTGTTGGAATATATAGATTAACTATGAAAACAGCTTCTGATAATTTTAGAGCAAGTGCAATTCAAGGCATTATAGAAAGACTTAAAAAGAAAAAAATGAGTATTGTGATATATGAGCCTACTTTAAATGAAGAAATTTTTAATGAATGTAAGATAATTCATGATTTAGAAGAATTTAAAAATATATCTGATATCATACTTGCTAATAGACTGGATGATAATTTAAAACAGGTATCTAAAAAAGTTTATACAAGGGATTTATATTCAAGGGATTAATAATTAGTTTCATAAAATTTAGTTATATTATCTATCATAAATATATATTAGACAATTATATTGTTCTAATATATATTTTATTTATGGAGGTAATTATGTTTGAGGTTTTAAAGGAAAGTAATTCTAATTATGTAAACTATTGTAATGAAGTTAGCAAATTGTATAAAGAAAAGTATATGACGTTGGATAAATTAGAACAAGATTATAGGCATAATAAAAGTAAATATTATAATAGATATAATTCTATTAAAAATGAGGTTATTAAAAATTATAATAGTAGGGAAGATGCATTAAAGTATATGAATATTGATATGCTTAATAAAAGAGAATTATATATACAAGGTATATGTAGGAATTCCTCTTTTGATTTAAAAATCATCGGTCCTTCTCTTGCTAGGGTTATGAGCTATGTCAAAGAAGGTAACTATGAGTTCAATGAAGAGGCTGGTTTAATTGATACAGTTTGCTACGGAGGAAGATTTTTAGACAAAATTTTGGAAACAAAAAAAGAAGAGTTTGTATGTGGATATATATCAAAAGATGGAATGTTTCCTAAACAGGAATATCCAATTGAATATAATGATTCTTTACATACTTTATTTAGAAAAGATGATCTTTTATTGTATGAGAGTAGAAAAGCAAACGTTAAAGAACATATTGTAAGGTTTTATGATGAGTTCTGTGGTTCAATGGTAAGTTATTGCCCAAAAGAATTACAAGATTTTGTTGATGAACTAATTAAATATAAATTGGAAACTGGTGAAGAATTAACAGCTGTGAAATGTGATGAACTTGCTGATTTATATATATCAAAATTGAAAGATGATAAGTCTAAGGTTTTAACTAAGTAATTAAATCGAGTATTTTTTAATTGGTGATTTATAATCATCAATTTTTAAATTTACTTAAAAATATATTTTTTATAGAAAAACTTGTTGTATTATGTTATACTAGAATAAATCTAGAGTAAAGAGGTGTAATAAGTGGAAGAAATCGATTTAAAGGAGTTATTCAATTTTTTCAAAGGTAAGATAGGTTTTATAATAACAGTTACCGCAGCAGTATGTATTTTAGGCAGTATATATGGATTTTTAATTCAAAAGCCAATGTATCAATCATATACTACCGTAATATTAGGTAGTTCTACTACTACGTCAAATGGTATTACACAAAATGATGTAACACTTAATAAAAATTTGGTTAGTACATATGCAGAGATAGTTAAATCTAAAAGAGTACTTAATCAGGTTATAAAAGAGTTAGAACTTGATACTAGTTATGAATCTCTTGCTAATGAGATTTCTGTTAGTTCTGTTAATGAAACTGAAATAATTAAAATTACTGTATCTGATAGAGATGCTGTTAGAGCTAAAAATATAGCTAATGTAACTGCTAATTCATTTGCTAAAGAAGTAATTGATCTATATAAGATGAACAATGTTAGTATATTAGATGAAGCAACAGTAGCAACTTCTCCATACAATATAAATGTTGTTAAACAACTTATTATATATGTTATGGTTGGACTTGTACTAGGATGTGGAATTTCATTTGTTATATTCTACTTTGATAGAACAATTAAATCAGTTGAGCAAGTTGAACAAAAAATTAAGCTTCCAATATTAGGTAGTGTTCAAATGTATGGCAAAGGTGGTAGAAAATAATGAAAGATGAATTAATCGTATTTAGTAAGCCAAAATCAAACATTAGTGAAGATATAAGAACAATAAGAACAAATTTAAAGTTTACTGCAAATGATGATGCTAAAGTATTACTTGTTACTAGTTCAGTACCTGGAGAG